>SDBU01005235.1_pt1 | contig 15615 bp, 18 predicted proteins | sample 2277071 | NCBI WGS metagenome assembly SDBU01 (sample SAMN10397929, study PRJNA504765) | marine sediment metagenome | isolation source: marine sediment core GS08_GC12, 126 cmbsf | place: Arctic Ocean: Gakkel Ridge, Loki's castle | collected 2008
CTCCTTATGTCTACATTTAAAAGATACCCAATTATATCTTTTTACTCTTGGACACGGAGGCCAGCAACATCACCAAAGACGATCAATCATCTTTTGTGAAACCAAAAAGACTAAAATTTGATCGTAACGAGTTGGCTGGAGCCATGGGCGATCTGGGGATATTTATTCCTTTGGTTGTAGGCATGACGGCTGTTACCGGAGTGAGTCCCGTCAGCGTTCTATTTACCTTTGGGCTATTTTATATTAGCAGTGGTCTATTTTTCGGTTTTCCATTACCCGTGCAACCCATGAAAGCCATAGCTGTCTTAGCAATTGCGGAACAATTTGATTCCGCAGTTATTATTGGAGCAGGGTTATTCGTAGGTGTTTTCTTCCTCTTTTTGGCTATTACAGGTCTCATAGATTATCTTGAAAGAATAACCCCTAAAAGTGTGGTTCGAGGCATTCAACTGGGTCTCGGCTTAAGAATGACCACGTTAGCCTTGACATATATGTTTTCGAATCATCCACTAGCTGGTATTTTCGAACAGATCGAAATCTTCACTTACGTACCCCTAAACTGGATTCTAACCCTAATCGGATTTGCAATTGTTTTGATTCTTTTCAGAAACAGAAGATTTCCAGCCGCCTTGATTCTCCTCTTATTCGGAGTAAGCATGTCTCTGCTTAACGGTTTTCCAACAAGCTTACTTTTTGAAGGAATTAGCATTAATCTTCCATCAATAACAGTTCCACAGTTTGAAAATGTGGTCATTGGAACTGTTCTTTTAGCCGTTCCTCAGATTCCTCTCACTATTGGGAATTCCATCTTCGCAACTAGGTCAATTTTTCAAATTCTTTTTCCAAATAGGAAACCAGTTTCAGCAAAAAAAATTACGCTAAGCGTAGGTGTAACAAACATCGTCTCAGCTTTCTTAGGTGGAATCCCCGTTTGTCATGGTGCCGGAGGATTAGCTGGGCATTATAGATTTGGAGCGAGAACTGGGGGGGCTTTGGTTATTATAGGTTCCTTATTAGCTACGCTCGGAATTCTTTATGGAGATGCGATAACGCACATTTTTAATTTGCTTCCACTAGCAATATTGGGCGTCTTATTATTCTTCAGCGGATTGGAATTGACGCTTTCCATTCGAGACGTTGACTTTAAGCGTAAAAACGACGTTTTTATTATGCTCTTTGTAGCCGCAATAAGTATTGGAGTAAGCAGATACGGTTTTGTAATAGGGATTATCGGAGGAATACTTCTCGCTTATGCGAACCGGAAGAAACTGTTTAATCTATTTGAAGCGCCCTAACTCCTTGTTCCCTCAACATACGAGCCCAACCAGGGAATATTCTTGATACCATAGAATTTCTTGACCCTTAGGATTGATGCCAAATAGAAGACGGATTATTATCTTGATTAGCACTAACTTTTTAAGAGAGAATTATGCCAATAAAAATCTAGGAGCGGGAATGAACTTGCTTGGATGGCCAGAGGTTCTTATTATTCTTGTGATTTTACTGTTTGTTTTTGGTCCCAAAAAATTGCCACAAATTGCTAAAGAGCTAGGGAAAGCATTTCAAGAGTTCAAGGTAGCAAGCTCGAGTATCACTGAAGCTGTTGTACCCCCAACAACTACTCCTAAAAAGGGAGGGAAAGAGAGAGAGGCGCTAATCAGTATCGCTGAAAAAATGGGCATAGATACTGAGGGGAAGACGATTGCGCAAGTAATCAATGAGATTGAAATGAATGCTGAAAACAATGAGGAATCAGATTTAAAAACGGTTAAGGATGTGTGAAGCCATTTTTGGTTTAGGTTGGCCAGAAGTAGTCATCATCCTTGTGATTATTATTTTCCTTTTTGGAGCGTCGAGGATTAAGGGCGTATCAATAGCCCTCGGTGAAAGTATAGCGGAATTTAAGAGCGCAACACAAGAAAAACCGAAAGAGGATGATCACATTATCAGTGCCACAAAAAAGATGGGGATAAACATCGAAGGAAAACCTCAGAAACAAATACTTGATGAAATGTCTGAGAAAACTGAGAATGCATAAATATTTCTGGCAAATTTTCAATTCGCATCAATTGTGGTTGGTTTCAAATGGTTGATCAAAAGAGAGCAGGCGGAAAGGAGTTAACTTTTTGGGAGCATGTAACCGAGTTACTTCATCTTGCTCGCCGTATGGCTTACGCAATAGTTGTTTCAACTGTAATTTTTCTGGTATTTCCCGTTAGCGTTGATGTGGAGAGCCTTTTTTCGGGTAATCCAAATTATACTACAATTTCAATGTTTGTCATCAAAAAGGTGCAAGATGACTTTCTTCCACCTAATGTAGAGCTTCTGCCTATCGACTGGTTTGCGCCAATGGAAGTCTATTTTTACGTTTCTGTATTGCTTGGGGTACTGCTGAGCCTACCAGTAATTGCCTATGAGTTTTATAAATTTATTAACCCAGCACTATACAAACACGAAAGAAGCTTTCTGTTACCCTTCGTTATTTCTTTTAGTGCTCTTTTTATTTTTGGATTCGTCCTCGGATATCTGGTCGTTTTACCTCTAACCATGCAGATGCTCCTTTTATTTGTTGGACCTCTTGGTCTCACTCCAAGTTATGAATTTGCAGGGTTCTTCTCACTAGTTGGAGGCCTTCTGTTTTTAATCGGCGCTCTATTCACTTTTCCAGTGTTTTTTATCCTACTTGTTAAAGCCGGTATTCTACATACAGAATACGTTACAAAAAATAGAAAATACCTATACCCTGGCATCATTATAGCGATTGCCGTTTTAGACCCTGATCCAACTCTGGTAACAGAAATCGTAGTGGGTCTTCCCCTTATTGTCCTAATGGAAATAAGCGTCATAATTGGACGTCGCTTCGAAAGGAAAACTGCTTCATAAAACGCATCCATAAACGTATTTTATTCCAACGAGAAATGTTCTAAGAGGTTAAATGTCAGCAGTATCTATTTACAAGCAAATTGCACTTTCAGCATATACAAAGGATAAAAAGTTTTTCGAAGCAAGAAAAAATTCTTATATTGTATTGCCCGATGCATTAACAATCTTTCTAGGACTGGGATTATGCACGTCGGAAAGTGAAGAAAGCGTTGATTTTGAAACTTTTCATCATCTTCTGAAAAGTTTCTCCAGAAAAACCAGATTGTGTTAGGTTGAAGAAAAGAGTTTCGGATCAAAATCAAAAAAATCGTATTGACAATAACCGTGTTTCGGTGCATGATGCCCCTCTATAATAAAGAAAACAATGCAGAGGCAAAATGTATCAAATGAAAACGTCATTTATTGGTGGTAAATGCCGCAATCTTTTTAAAAGTATGATAAAATTAGTTCTATTAGGTTTAAGTAATGGTTTCCATGCATATTATGGCGAGGCCAAATGTAAGAAAAGGAGTATCTTCGAACCTCGGGAAAATAGAAGAGAGAAGAGAAGACACTAACGTGTGGAAAACATTATTTGGGAACGGGTGTGGTAAGGTTGATGAAAAATTTAGATGATCTCGACAAGAAGATAATCTTACACCTTTCTAATGGTGTAGCTTCCTATGCTAAATTGGCTGAAAACTGTGGGGTTGGAAGAAACACAATCCATAGACGCATTAACCGATTAGTCGCTGGTGACATAATAGATAAGAAAGTTAGGGCAATACCTAACTTCACAAAATTGAACCTTTCAGCAATTAGCGTCATGTTGGACATCCCCCAGTCAGACGTGGACAAAGTAATAAAGTTACTAAAAAATCAATCCCGGGTGAAGTTTCTATGGAAAACATTCGGCGCTTATAACATCACAGCAGTTATCATATGTGACAAAGGCGACGAAGGAATGTGTATTTCAAAACTAAGAACGATTTTGGAAAAGATGAGAGTAAACCCAAACAAGTTCGAGGCAGCGATTAGCTATTCTTGGGAAAAGATAGATTTTTCCCCTTTCTAGGTTCCACACCTTTGGTTTTTATTGGAACCTAATTCCCTTTTCTCGTTATCTTATCAGACTTCTGAGTGCGCACAACACATTAATCTGTTAAAACTTGAACTTGGTTATATGTGAAATAGAAAATCTTAAGTCAATTAGCGTTAATTCAAGTGATATTAGGAAACTGTTCTTGGTGACAACAAATTGCAAAAGTTGCATCCTAAAGAAGAAATATTGTTAGTGATGGGTACGGTAGACTATGCAACTCTAGCCACAATATCTGGTGTCAATATTCGGTCTAGGATGATGCATTATTGGAACGATGAAAACTTTAATGTTTATTTGGCAACTATGAAGGGAGATCCCAAAATCCTCCAAATCACAGAAGTTTCCTCTGCTTCGTTACTCGTTCTGAAATGTGGTACGGACATAAATGACTCATGTGACGTCGAGATTACGGGAAGCGCTTCCTTTGTGAAATCTGAGGAAGAAAAGGATATTGCCTTCAAAGCCTTAGCTGGAAAGTCCCCGATGGTTAGACACTTAAAAGACACAAATACCCTGAAGTGTGTTGGATTGCATTAAATTTATTCCTACACTAGTGAAATATCGTATCTTCAAAGAAATCGTCCAAGGACTCCCACCTACAGTAATCAAATTTCCTGAAAGCAAATTAATCGTAAACGAGATTCGTTAGTTGAAGAGAACGCTTAACCATTGGAGATGGAACTCAGGTCGTCGTTCCTTACTGCGACCATAGTTTCCGTGATTTTAGGGGCATCAATCGCTTGGATGAGAAATGGAATCTTTAACTTCGGATACTTTCTGTTCGTCCTCGTTGGAGGAGCATTTCTTCATATCGGAGCAAACGTCGTCAATGACTACTTTGATTATCTGAGTGGTAACGACGATGTGAATATCGAATTTGTTAGACCATTTAGCGGCGGTAGCAGAATGATTCAATTGGGACTGCTGACACCATTAGAAGTTCTCTTTGGGGGAATTTTATTTTTTGTTTTGGGAATATCCCTTGGATTATACCTTTCATGGATCAGAGGCTGGTTCATTCTAATCTTAGGGTTGATATGTGTCATTTCAGGCTTCTTCTATACTTCTGCACCTTTCAGTTGGGCTAACCGGGGAGTGGGGGAAGCTATCGTTGGAGTGAATTTTGGAGTCTTAATCACTTTGGGCACATATTATGTTCAAACCCAGACGCTGTCAATTGAACCACTGATATCTTCAATTCCGGTTTCTTTACTTATCGCGGCAGTTCTCTACATCAATGAGTTTCCTGACTACAATGCCGATAAGGCTGTTGGAAAAAACACACTTGTAGTGAGACTGGCTCGTAGGAGAGCAGCCCAAGGTTATGCCATCCTCATGTCGTCGGTGTATGGGTCTATTCTGTTTGGTGTATTTGGTGGAGTGTTGCCTGCTTCAACATTAATTGGGTTCATGACACTACCTTTGAGTATAAACGCCATTCTTCATACATTCAAACACCATTCCAGTTCATTCGAACTCGTTCCAGCTAACGCTTTGACTGTAATCTGTCATCTAAGCACCAGTTTACTGCTTTCTATTGGGTATATAATCGAACAGGTGGGATCACAGAAACTGATCTATATATCAGTTATAGGCGTATTATTCGCTTTGTTTATGTTCTTCATCATTAGACAGATGGAACAACAGAAAGATGCCGCTTCGGGATTGAAAAGATCTATGTAAACATGATATAAACGAATGATATAATGACGAATAGTGATTTAAGGTAGGTAAAAAGAATTACCGTGTTCAGCCACTTAGTGGTAGTGTGGATTCCCTTTTTTATTGAGAGGAGTTTTGCCATTCGCATTTATGTTCGCAGTAGGGGTCGCCGTGACCCTGACACGTTAACCGTATTATTTTCACTTTTTTATTCAAAGCACTAGAGACCCCTTCGTGAAACGACTCGTGTAATGCATCACAAATCATTTCTGGCATTTTAACAGCTAGTTCAAAGAAAAGACAGTTGTGCATACGATATACAATCTGGTTCTTATCTGTCTTCACGATTTCTGGGTCCGTCCCCTCTTCTTCAAGATACTCTTTGAGAAATAATTCTTTAAAAGTTTCACAAGACCATTCTTTTCCTAAATGTCTTAATTCGATCTCTTTTATTACGTTTTTACCCATATTTTTTCCAACCCTTTTCAAGAGTTTAAGAGTTCTTTCTGATCCAATGAATTTGGGAAGAGTTCTTATTACAAAGTTGGATAATGTTAGATAACGCCGTTTAGGATAACCTACAACCTTAGGTTTTTTGGCAATATGGTAGTAAACTTTTGGTCTTCCAACTGTTCCGCTCTTTTTTTCATAACTTTCTATGAAATCAGCATCTTCCAACGACTGCAAATGATGACGAACGGAAATCGGTTGCAAATTAACCAACTCTGCTATTTCGTCAACGTTCAGATGCTTTTTACGCAGTAATCTTAAGATCTCAAGTCTTGACTTACTGGATAGCGCTTCATATGCTTTCCTGTCACTCATTTTTTCCTCACCTTTCCCCCATTAAATTATACCGTTGCAAACGGGATTTATATTTATATGTCTTAAATTTGATAACAAAACTCTCGAGTCATCAAAAGATGTCTTGGACCTCAGGGTGCCTTCTTAACAATTCGGCTTTTTTTTTGACTCCTTGACTATGCTTTAGTAATTTTGCAATTTGAGACAGATAGAACTTGAAATCGCTTTCTCTCAGGCGTTGGATATCAGCGATGGATCGATCTACATATTCGTTTACTTTCTTTCTGCAATAATCGAGAGAACCTTTGGTTTCTAGATTCTGCAAAATCCTAGCGATAGCCACATTTTTAAGGGCACCATCCTCGGTTGCCACATTTTGGAGGTTATTGAACAAATTTTTTCGTTCAACTAAGCTGCTCTCTTCATATAAATGAATCAATGGAAGACTAATTCGGCGTTTTCTAAGATCTTTTGGAACGCCATCCCTTGATGAGAATATGTCCGAAAGGTCATCACTTATCTGATAAGCTATTCCGATATGTTCTCCGAAATCTGCTAGGCATTTAACTTCAAGATCAGAGCCACCTCCTGCTATGGCTCCACACTGAGTTGCAGCTTGAAAGAGAGAAGCAGACTTCTTTCGTATTTTTTCAAGGTATTCATTTTCCGACATCTTAATTGATGTCATTGACACATCCATGTATTCACCATCACAAAGCGCTAGACCAGTTTCAGATGCAATTTTCATTAGTTTTTTTCCGTAATCGGCTAGTAAGTTTATTGCTAGAGCTATCAATGCATCCCCAATCAATATGGCATCATTTACAGACCATTTCTCATGAGCTGTAGGTTTATCACGTCTAAACTTGTTTTGATCCAGAATATCGTCATGGACAAGAGTTGCAATGTGAAGCAACTCGATACCTATTGCCAGCGCCATTACGTCTTCTCGATTTGCTCCAACGCTTTGAGCGCTAAGTATAACCATTAAAGGCCTAAATCGCTTTCCATGAGATAACAGAGTATACTCTATTTTTTCAATAAGCCTCAGGTCAGCATTTCTCGAAATCAGATTTGGAAGTTCAGATTCTACCAATTTCTTCGTGTTCTCTAAGTAAAACCGAAATGCCTTCTCATCAGTTATGATGTTGTCCCTAGTGCCTAGCATACTAATATCCTTCGAAACGGCTGTAAAACGTAAAAATATTAATGGACTATAAATATCTTTGTCATTTCAATGAATGTTATTATTTAGACTTATTTGATGATTCCAATTAAAGGAATTACTAATGGCAAATATCCTACTTGTGTTTAGCTTTTCTCTCAGCAAGCACTCGCATTCCACGTTTTCTCTTTCGGTTAGCCATTTTTTCAATCTTTTCCAAGACCCCTTTTTGTTGGATTTCCTCAAGGTAACCCTGACCAATGGCTCGGTTTATCAACTTTTGAGCAGCTTTAGTACGCACCACAGTTGTTGTATAACCATCAGGGGAACCCAGTCCGCCCACAGAGATGTCCGCAGTGTAGTTAGAGAAGCTCGTGCATGTAAGACAGGCTGAACGCACGATGGGACCGAGATCATCCAAATCGATGTGTACAACCCTTTTGTCTTTCAACATTACAACGAAATCGTCCTTCAAATTGATTTTTTCAATCTGATCTAGATCTGCTCCAATTTTGTTGGCTAGGTATTTTTTTCCTTCAGAATCTATAAGAAAGTTCTCAAAGCAGAATAGACCTATGGTAAAGTGCACGATGTGGCTCGGGATAATACGAAGTATTTGCATCTTTCGAATTGTCTGTATTTGGCATGGAGTTCCCACCACTGCAAGCTTTGTTAAGTCCAGCAAATATGATTTATTGAAAGCGCTGAAAATACGATCATAAGTTTTTAAATCCCCCAAATCTCTAACGCTTCTGGATTGCGTCAAGCTAGATCCAGCACACCCAAGTACGTCTTCAAACTTTGTCGCTATCATGGGTTCATTTTTCCATATGCCATCCATCTTAGAAAGAACTGCGCCATCAACCTTTCTTGTGTCTAACAAGAACTTGAGAAGGCTCGTCACTACCCCGCCATCACAGCATACGTCGGCAATCTCTTTATTGGTAGTACGAAGGTTTCGGACTGCAACAAAGTAGCCGATGGGTTCTCTAAACTGGAACTTAGCCTCCAAAGCCTTATCCAAATCCGGAGTCCTCGGGCAGATCAAGTAGCATATTCCGTCCTCAAGGCAGTTCGTTTCATCACAGTATACCGGCTCGTCCTCCCTGATTGTTAGTACATTCAATTCGTTAGCGGTGCAAAAACTTACACATCCGTAGCATGCCGCACAGATTCCCGTGTCAATAACTTCTCTTTTTAGGGTACTAAAGGAAAGTCTTTCTTCACACATCTAGACCACATTCCTCGCATTTTGCAATGAGGATTGTGCCGTCTAGCGGCTGAAAACCAAAGCAAATATTGCGATACGGATTAAATTCCGAAAAATCCCCAGAAAACACTTGTTCAATTACGACTGACTTAATATCTTGATATGTAAACACTTTTTCTCCCAGAACCCCCTAATGTTGAAATGAAGCCGCTTCCAGCGACTTAATCCCCAAGGCACGTTCTTAGTTTATGTTTTGTTTTTGTTTTAAGATTTGCGGCAAAAGCCAGTTTATGTTACAGTATTCTTGAATCCAGTCAAAGTACTAGAATTAGAAGTTGTAATACAAATGCCTGTGCATAAGAAATAGCTGGGCTTTCGTCAATTTTAAGTTGCAATAGATGTATGTTAAATGATTTTATTTGGAGAGACTACATTTCTATGGAGTCCCAATTCCTTTGGCTCTATCCCAAAAGCTAAACCAACTAATTGAGTGAAATGAAGAACAGGGAGGTCTATTTTTATGTCAAATTTCGACTCTATATCCTTCTGTTTTGCATCAAGATTAAAGTGGCATAGCGGACACGCGGTTATCATGCAGTTTGCTCCCGCGTCCTTCGCACTGAGCAGGATATTCTTAGAAAGTTCTAGCATAACTTCTTCTTTAGTTACACCAAGTGAAGCTCCACAGCATCTGGTCTTGCCATAATATTCAACTCGGGAAGCACCGAGGGTTTCAACCAATTCGTCTAGCCGTGTTGGATGGTCAGGATCATCAAAATTGATTAGATCTGGAGGCCTTACTAAGAAACAACCGTAATAGGATGCGACGTTTAGACTGGTCAACGGAACCTTGACATTCTCACCTATTTTTTCGAGACCTACATCCGATAGAATTACTTCAAGAAAATGCCTTACTTGGACATTGCCGCTGTAATTGAGGCCAACACTACTTAGTGCCTCATTGACTTTATTTCTCAATCTAGAATCTTCTTTAAGGAGATTGTTGGTTCGAGACAAAGTATAGAAGCATGCGCTGCATAGAGTTGAGATGTCCATCTCCATTTTTTCAGCTAAAGATAAGTTTCTGGCGTCGATGGCCACAGAATAGAGCGGTTTGTAAGAGTAGATTGCATCGATAGCTCCACAACAGTTCCAGTCGTCTATTTCAACCAAATCTATGTCTAGAGCTTTGCTGATGGCTTTGGCAGAATCTCCATACTCTTTGGAGGAGGAGTGAATCGCACATCCAGGATAAAATGCATATTTCATCAGGATTCCTCCTCACTAGTTTTTTCAAGTATGGTAGTAAGATCCTTAGTTTGTTTGATCTTCACTGGTAGTATCCCTATTTTCCCCTTTCTGAAGAGCCTCAATCCTAGATTGGCGTTGTGAAAAAGATTTCCAAGATCCGTTTTATTAAGAATTTTAGCTAGAAGTGTTGGTTCGTGCAGTCTTCCGTATTTGTTGACGACTTCAAAGAAAGCTTTGTGGAACTTGGGCTTTATCTTGGCGTTATCCACTATATTCTCCGTCATAGCCAAGTTTTTTAGAGACATCATAAGGGAAGTGATGTTGATGTCTTGCGGACAACGAGTGTAGCACGTGTAGCAATCGGAACACATCCAGATGGTTGAACTCGACAAAACTTTTTCTCTCATGCCCAACTGAATCATTTTTATTATCTGCATTGGTGAGTAATCCATTGCAAACCTTGTTGGGCACGAGCCAGTACACACTCCACATTGGATACAATCAAGTATGTTTTCTCCTCCGGGCACCTTCATGATTTCTTTGACAAAGTCTCGTCTGGCTCTCTTAGTTGTCAACGATATAACTAGTTTCATTCCTTTGCTATATTCATCTTGTTCATTTTGCATGTTGTGTTGCATATTTTTCATCCGCTAATTGTTTTTTAAGCTCATCACGTTTCTCTTGGCTTACAGGACCGATTTTTGAAATCCTTTCAACAAAAGAGTCGAAAAGACTCATAATTTTTTCGTATTGAGGAAGAGTTGTAGTTATCGACTGTATTCTAAGGGATTTAATCCCATATTTCCGCAAGTCTTTTTTCATTTGGATAACGCGTCCTCTCACTTCATCCTCTTTTAGAAGACTATCATCTCCCTCAATGAAAAGTACGCCGTCTGCTCCTGCTGCAAAGGCATGTAACAAATGTTTCATACCCAAACGGCCTATACTAGGCACCCCTATTAGCCTAACTTCAGGCGGATAACTACGTCTGCTTTGTCCCCCCAAATCGGCTGAGCCATAAGCAGTAGCTTTCTCAAGGAATGCAATAATCTTTGGTGATGTTTTTCCTTCTTCACTAACTCCTTGAATCTGAGCAATTAGTTGCTGCTCTGTAGTATGCTCCAAATCTATGGCCTGCTGAGGACAAAGGGGAACGCATATTCCACATCCCACACAGGATATGGGATCGATTATTACTTCCTTTTTACCTTTTGTTATGGCTTTGGTTGGACATTTATCAATACAAATCTCGCAAAGGTTACATCTTCCAGGAATTAGAAATGCTACCTCTGGGGAGACGGATATTTTTCCCTTTCCGAGGAATGTTGCAACTTTAGATGCTGTGGCCATGGATTCCATTGTGGTTTCTCTTACGTCCTTCGGACCTTGGGTACATCCCGATATGTAAATTCCTTCTCTTTTTGTTTCAATTCCTCTAAGCTTATGGTGGAGCTCCAAAAAGAAATTATCAGGACCCAAATCAATGCCAAGCATCCCAGCTAGTTCTTTGGTTCCTGTGTTAGGAATGATAGCGGGACTGAGTACTACTAAATCAAATGGCTCCTCAATCTGCTCTCCAAGAATGGTGTCCTCTGCTCGTACGATAACTGAATTACCGTTTGGTATTACCTCTGCTGCCCGTCCTCTAATGAATGTCGTAAGGTGCTCTCTAGCCTTGGCATAGAACTCTTCGTAGCCTTTTCCATGAGCTCTTACATCTGTATAGAAGATCCAAGGATCCGCTCCTGGTACTGCTTTGTCTAGTAACAAAGCATGTTTTATGGCGTTCATGCACCCTATTTTACAGCAGTAACCGACTCCTTTGCTGTCGGTTGAACGGCTTCCCACACATAGGATAAAGGCTACTTTTTTGGGTACTTCTCCGGTTGAAGGTCTACGGAGTCCTTGTAACATGAGTCTTTCAAACTCAAGACTAGTTATGATATCTGGGTGAAGACCGTAGCTGTATTGCCCAAAAGCCTTAGAATTTATCAAGTCGTAACCCGTGGAAACGATAATGGTCCCAACATCCAAGTTAACTACTTCATCTTCTTGCTTGAAGTCTATGGCTTTGCCCTTGCATACTCTTTCACAGATTTGGCAAACTCCCTTTGTTAGGTAGAGACAATAATCTTTGTCTATAGAATAGACGTTGGGGATGGCTTGCTTAAATGGTATATAAATAGCCTTCTCTTGGATTAGATTTTCCTCAAAACTGCTTGGCTTTTTAACGGGGCACTTTTCGGCGCACTCTCCACAGGCAGTGCATTTCTCAAGATTAATATATCTTGGTTTTATCCTGATTTTCACCTGATAGTTTCCAGGGGATCCCTCGACGGCGATAGGCTCTGCGTTGGTGTAGATTTTGATTTTTGGGTGTTGTGATACCGACACCATCTTTGGTGTTAAAATGCATGCAGAACAGTCAAAAGTTGGGAAAGTCTTGCTGAGTTGAGCCATGTGACCTCCTATACTGGGTGTTCTCTCGACCATGTATACCTCGTAACCCTTGTCCGCCACTTCTAGAGCAGAATAGACTCCTGCGATGCCGCCCCCAATCACTAGAGCGCTTTTCGTCACTTTCAAAATCTTGGGGGTTAAAGGCTTCAAATAGCGCGCTCGTTCCACTGCTCCACGGAGAAGTGCTATGGCTTTAGTTGTAGCTTTTTCTTTGTCATCATGAACCCAACTACATTGTTCTCTAATGTTAACCATTTCTAAAAGGTAGGGATTGAGTCCCGCCGAATTTACTGCCTTTCTAAAAGTCTCTAGGTGCATCCTTGGCGAGCAGGAAGCTACAATCACTCGATTCAATTTATGGTCATCAATTGTTTTTTTGATAGTTTCTTGTCCAGGGTTGCTACAAAGGTACTCGAAAGTCTCGGCGACTCTTACCGGTTTAAGGGAACTTACAGCTGTCTTAATAGCTTCTACATCCACAGTATCGCTGATGTTTCCTCCACAATGACAGATGAATACTCCAATCCGCGGTTCTTCTAACATTTCCTTATACGCGGCTCCTAAATTGTGTTGTTGCTAAATGTTTAGATGGGAATTAAGGTATCTAGGTGTTTAAAAATATTTTCATTTTTTTTATAAAAATAATAAAAATGGATACATATAGCCCTGGATAACCTGAAAAATGGGTACATATAACTCTGGATAACTTGACAAAAAAATCCACAAATATTTTCTAAAGCCCTTTGTCTCATTAAAAATCACCAAACACAAGAACTTCTTCTAAAAGTTAGAATATCTGAGAAAAGGGGGTGTATCACCTATTTAATAACATTTGAAAAAAGCAATGATTTTCACGATGTATTTGAAGCCTAATATGACCGTTTATATGAATAGCTTTGGATCGTGCTTTGCTTTGCCAATGTTAAATCTGAAGTATAATCTAAAATAATTCTGCCCTTAACAGAATGTCGTAAATCCCAAAGCTGGGGTTATGGTCTAGCATGGATTAAGTCACTGCTGGAGACATCACCCGTTTTTATCCCGCAACTCCCCATTTTTTTGCTAAGGGTTAAATTTTAACCCCCAAACCCAAAAAAACGAGTTACCCCTTTTTTCGAAAAACTTGAATAATAAAATATCAGGGAATGCAAACATTTCTAATCTTGATTGATCATGTTGATTGTTTCCTCAACACTAATAGTGCCTGCTTCGAGTTTATGATCTTTAAAGGTGTAATTAGGGTCAACAATGTCTTTAGTTACGTTGACATATTTATTGGTCAAATAATCAAAGACATCGCTCCACGTGACTAATAATAAACCCGTTTGGGCGTAGAAATACGAATTCCTTATATCATAAGCATCTTTCAATAATGCTTCCTTTTTCTCTGTTTCGAGATTTCCTTTTACTAGTCTCTCCTTTGAGCCTATAATTATTCCACCTACGAAAACATGTTTTGGATACGTTTTAAAGCGTTCCAACAGCGTGAGGTTATATTTTATAGAGTGATAATAGTTCAAGAGTTGGTTTTCAGCTTTAATGAGTTCTTTGGTGGGGCACAAACGATTTTCAGTATCCTTCTGGAATAGGAAACACTGAGGAGCTTTAAACTCCCAAACATAAGTTTTAATGTAGGCAGGTTCTAAGTAGGGATTATTACCGAGGATGCCTGAAATTACATAATCCGTTATTCCCATATTCGTAGGTAGTTCACGTTCAGAGTACAAGCGTGTTTTTAGAGTATCCTGTTTGAAAAGAAATTCTTCCGCATAGCTTAGGTATTTCCTGCATTCAATTTCGTCTTGAGTATCAGTTGAGTCAATTAACTTCTTAAGTTCTTTACAAACCTCTTCAGTAAGCTCAGGCAAGATCGATTCCCCATGTTCTGAAAGATTCCAACATCAAATCTTTTACAACATCATATATGGTTGATTGAGTTATTTCATCTCCGAATGAAATTAAGTAAGCCAGTTTGATTGTGTAACTGTACTCTTTTAGTCCCTCTGTCTTTATTAGTTGTTTATGATCCTGAATTATAATTGTTGAATCTTTTCCCAATGAAAAGGAAAACATGTTGTTAATTGAACATCCTTTTAAAAATGCATATTTTGCTTTTTCGAATCGAAATGCGGCTGACATTTCTACTGTTTTTGGTTTAATAAAGCCGGGAAAAGGGAAATATTTTTTCTCTTTGAGCTCTGAAATGCGTTTCGCTTCCTCATCATCGAGGAAATCTATAATGACAAATTCATCCGTGGATAATATAAAGAAACGCGTTTGCCCCTTTTCCGATAGAACCTTTGGAAGACGCATATACTCAGTTTTAGGTATTTTTCTTAAACATTCTTCAATGACATTACGGATTTTTCCAGAATCTATACCAGTTTTGCTCATTAGAATTTCCGCCTCGGAAAACTGTTGTAAGATAAGTGTTGGTTTTCCTTATAAGTCCTTCACTTTGATTAGTCTGTTGGTACACATGATTTTTTCTGGAAACAACTCAAATTTTTAACCCCTGAATCTGCCATTAAACGGCAGTTTGGGCAGTAACTGGAGAGCGATAGAGACTGTTTTTCTGACTTGATGGGTACTCGGCTTAAAATCTTCTCTATTTGTTTTTGTGGCAAAAACCAGCTTCCACAGTGTTCACACTTTTTCTTCTTGTCCATGATTAATACAGATTCTGGTGTGTAAAGTCTCGGAAGATCAAAAATATTTTCGTGGACAATCGCTTTTTCTGGACAATATTTGTGGCAGAGACCGCATGCTATACACAAACTATAATTGAACATTAGTTTTACCCGTGCTTCTTCTTGTTTGAGACTTATGGCATTTGTAGGGCAATGGTTTGCGCAAGAACCACAAAATGAACATTTACCAGCATCAACTTCAATTGCCCAGAATGGTAAGTGCAAACTGTAAACTTTAGTGCTTATCTTAACATTGTATTCCTCAGACAAGTGCTTGACCAAAGGCAACAAACGATTCTTTAGGGGTTTCAAATCATTTGGCTCTTTGCTTTTTATGTTGCGAGCTCCGAGCTTCGTTATGTTCTCATTGAAATCGTTTAATCGGGTGTGAAGCTCTCCTATGTCACTG
>SDBU01005236.1_pt1 | contig 15614 bp, 23 predicted proteins | sample 2277071 | NCBI WGS metagenome assembly SDBU01 (sample SAMN10397929, study PRJNA504765) | marine sediment metagenome | isolation source: marine sediment core GS08_GC12, 126 cmbsf | place: Arctic Ocean: Gakkel Ridge, Loki's castle | collected 2008
TCATGTGGCAGTGGTCGAAGTCAGGCTGAGTGCCCCCCGTGCCGATGCCGGTCACGTCAGCCCCCGTCACATGAATCGCCGAGACGCTCTGCCCATTCAGGTCCAAGTCCCACGTATCACCGATCAGCGTGTAGTTGTCGCTATTCCCACTGAGCGTTATCGTTGACCCGTTGATGATGCGGAAGCGGGTGATGTTCGTATTGCCACTGATGGTGAGCGCGGCAGCCCATGTGCTGACGGGATTGTCGGCAGTCCCGTCCACGTAGCTCTCGGTGTTCGTGTTGCTGGCGTTCGTGTCGACCCAAATGGCCCCATCCGCATACCCAGCCGTCCTGCTTACGATGGCGTAGGACAGGAATATCTGATCGGTCTTCAGAAGCGTCGTGGCCGAGAATGGCACGCTGCCGGTCAGGAAGCGAATGCGGACCAATCCGACGTTCGCGCCCGTGCCCACCTCATTCGTGAATAGCGGGAAGTTCCTGTCGATGTCACTCGTGCCGGAGTCGATGACGCCAATCTGGCGCCATGAGCCGCCACCGGCAAAGTTGCGAGCCTGAACGATGATGTCCTTGTTCGCACCGCCGCCCTTGTCGAGGAAGCCTTCCCACGAGACGGATGTCGGGATGCCGTCCCCGCCGATGTCGAACTCGTAGTACACGTCAATTCTCTCGGTGCCCGTATCGTTCTGGGCCTCGATGTCGTGGTAGGTGTCGTCAGCAGCGTGTGTGCTGTCCTCGTCGTTGGCCTCGTTCTCCCCGAAGGCGATGACAAATCCGTTGGGAGCGTCCTTGGCGGGCTTGCTGACTGCGGCACCTGTGATGGCAATCTGGTCAAGCTGAGACCTGCTGGACGGGGCGGTGTCGTCGGTGTAGCCGGTCCCGTCGTACATGAGCTCGAGGTTATCGGCCGCCGTCGCGTCCCCGCTGACCTTCGTCACGTCCACCGGAGAGTCAATCTGCACGGCCATGTGGGCGGTGAAGCTGCTGGCGAGCTTGACGCTCAGCACGACCTCGGCCACTCCGGCCGCGAAGGCCGCGTCGGGCCAGTCCACGCGGTAGAGACCGGGCTGGTCCGTGGCGTCGACCTCGAAGGCTTTGTTGTCTCCGTGCACCGAGTCGATGGCCGCAAGAGCCGTAGCGTCCACCTTGGCGACCGGTGCAACGCCTGACCGGACGTACTGAAGGTCCATGTTCGCGATGGTCGCGCCAGTCGTCGCCGTGTTGTCCGCCGCAGTCCGGATGACGAAGTAGGTCGTCACATCGGTAGCGCCGCCGGTGACGTTCATCAGGAAAGCCCTCCACTCAGAACGTTCATGCCGCCTCTGAGATCGCCTGAGAAGTCGAACGGTATGAAGCCAGCCTCCACCTCTTCGCCACCGAAGGTCAACTCGTTATCGGCTTCGTTGATGTTGAAGTAGGTGAACTTAACCCACTCGTCAGCGCGAACGGAGTCGGAGATGCGAACCTCGTCAATCAGGCCAGACATAAAGAAGTCATCGGAGCCCCCACGCTGCTGGCGGCCGATGTTGGTATTGTCCAACCCTGGCCCAAAGTTGATGCTCGTGGCGTTCGTGCCCTTTCCGGCACCGTCAAGATACGCCGCCCTAGCTGTGTCACTGGTGAATACGCCAGCCGCGTAGTGCCACGTGCTGGTGGACCAGTCTGTACTGCTGCCAGCAAATGCCGTCGAGGCGTCATACGACAGCGCGATAACGTCGCTATCAGCAGGGTCGCGAATGCGAAGGTCTTGAATATCGTCGGGCACGCCAGTAGATCCGAAGCCTACTAACGCCTGGTTCGATGGGCTGTTATCGTCTGAGTTGAACCACGATTCGAACGTAAACGGGTAATCCGTCACGCCGCAAAGGTCGGCGCGGGTCAGGTACTCTGAGGACGCATCGTCAAACTCGTAACCGTTGGCGATCTTGCCCGCCTGGCTGTCCGCCCCGCTTGCGGTCAGAGTATTGCCGTTGCCGCTGCTATCGAGCAGGCTGCTGTTGAGATGCCAGACGCCCTTGAAGTTCGCATCCCACGTATTCGGCCCATCTGACGCATCCCCAGCCGCACCATTCCCGTAGTAGATGTAGATCGTCGCCCCGCCAGTCGACGCGATGCTCGGGACCTTCACCCAGAAGTCCGCAGTTGCAGCACTCCCATTGCCCCCGCTCCACGATTCCCGCTCGAAGAACAGCAGGGTCTCCCCGTCGCTCTGAGTGAACCGGATATCAAACCCCGTTGCAAGCGCCTCGTGGAAATCAGCGTCGGCCTTCAGAGGGACGTAGACCGGGAAGTCGGTCAGGGCGCCGTCAACGTTGGCGTCCTGAATGTCGATCTGCTTTCGGAATGACCAGCCGGCCAGGAAGGCCATGCGTCACCTCACGTCAGATAAGTGTCAACGGCGCCCTTGAGAGCAACGAGGTCGCCCTTCAGTGTGTCGAGGGCGTCAAGGTCCCCCTGCGGGTACGTACCGGCCGCCACACGGGAGACCCAGTTCGCTCGCAACGTCGCGGCCTCGGCGATTTTCGCCTGAATGACCATCGCGCCACTGCGGACAGCGCCGAGTAGGTTGTCCAGGTTCGCCATGTCTGCGTTCTGCTGCTTTCGCTCGAAAGCGTCCATACGTTCCGGTCCTTTCCAATGGAGAGGAGGGGAGGCTCCGGGGGGATGACCTCCCCTCCTGGGCTGGGTCTCCTAGCTGTCGTCCGCCGTGTCGCTGAGCGGCTCCCACTGGAAACCGTTCCACATGACGACGGTCTGCTCGTTGGCCGCCTCGAAGAACCGTTCCTCCGGGTCGCTCGTGATGTGGCTGGTGAAACTGACGATGACATCGCTCGTGCTGAACGTGCCCTGGCAGAAGATGCTCTTCAACTGCCCGATGTACAGACCATCAGCCTGGGTCAGAACATGGTCCTGGCTGGCGATGGTCACGGTTCCGACGAGATACGTGATACCGGTGTCCATCGTGGTCCCGGTCGCGCCGGTCGTCGGGGGCTGAATCTCCTCGACACCACCGGACTGGGGCCCGTCATCCAGAAGAACCTGGCACAGGCCAGCCGTGCCGCTTCTGTTCACGGTCTGAAGGGCCAAGGCGCTTCCTGCACCGGGGAACCCGGCCTGCTTGAGATACCACTGGCCCGCCATGACGGTCATGCGGGTAACATCGACGGTGGCGCTCACGAAGATGTGGGCCTGCGCCACACTTCCAGGGATGATGAGGTCGACGAGCGTCTCGCCGGACACCACGGGCTTCTGGCGAACGATGCCTGCAAAGCGCGCGATGTTGGTGACGGACGGCTTCTCGACCACATAGACTCGTTCGGGGTCGCTGTCGGCTGCAACCCCACGGTCCGTGTCGTAGCACATGGCATAGCCGGCTTCGAGCTGCTCGGTGCCGTTGTACTTCGCACGGACCATCTGGGGAGGCGTCCCCTTGTAGAAAATCTGTTCCGGTCCGGCCATGTTGCGGCTCTCCTACTGAGGGATGGCGGCTTACGCCGTCTTCCGCATGACGCCGCTCGTCCGGCGGTTCTGGAAGCCAATGCTCCAAGAGAAGTTCACGAACGTCGTGAGGACGTTGGGATTCTCGCGGGAGCGAAGGGCCTCGTCCTCGACCATGTTGCTGCCCTGGAGCACGAAGAAGTGCATGTCGTTGTGATTCAACATGTACACAGGGTTCCGCGTGTCCGTGTCGAGCTGGTCGCTGTATATGATGGGCCTGCCACGGAACATCGACCCTTCCGCGAAGCGGGCCACGTCCGGGCCAAGCTGGTCGTTCTGGGCCACGGCCAGACGCTCGTAGTCGATCATCGTGTCCGTGTTCATGTAGATGCCCAGCATGTCCATGCTTGTGGGCGCCGTCTTCTTGACGATGAACGGGGCGACCCAGTTGATCTTCAGGGCCATCTTCTTCATCGTGTCGACCGCCTCTACGTCCATGTTCACGTAGAAGTTGGTTCCGCCGGCCGCGTAGTTTCTCCAGCGGGGCTCGCCACCGGTGGGGCTGGTCGTGTTGATGCCGCCTGTGGCGCCGACGATGGTTCCACAGTTCGAGAAGTTGCTGTCCTGCGCTCCGTAGAAGCCTTCACCGGCCTGACCGTCCGCGAGCGGGACAATCCAGTACGGGATGCCTCGCACGTTCAGGTCGTCGGTGCCGGAGTCGGGCGACAGCCAGGCGCGCCTCTCGATGAGGTCTGCGATGTCCTGCATCGCCGTGGTCCGACGGACTTCCATCAGACTGGCGATTTGCTCCGGGACGCTCTCGTTCATGTGGATTTCGCGCTTGTCGATGCTCCACTGGCCGATGAGGTGGTACCAGAGAACCTCGACCGTGTCCATCACGTCACCCACGAAGATGTTCGACCCCGCGTAGAGCCGAGTCATCTGGGCCGACCCGAGGGTCTTGAGTTGAATGGGCATCTTGATACGCTCGCCACCACCAGGCATCTCCTTCATGCGCTGGAGCCACTGGTTGATGACGACGTACCTGTTGTACTCCTGCGTCACCGTGAACTTCTCGGGAAGGGGATACTTCTCCTTCGTCGTCTCGATGAGATCGAGAAGTTCAGAGTGAGTGAGGCCATCCGTTGCGGCCATGGACTACTCTCCTACCTTGCCTTATTGCGTTTCTTGAGCATGATTTCGTTTAATCTCTCGCGCGCGGCAGCGATTCCGGCCTCCTTGCCCTTCGCAAGCGGGCTACGCTTCCGGCGCCCTGATGTGGTGCCGGGCGAGACCTGCTTCTTGCGGTCGGCGCGAAGTTTCTTCTTGTGGTCCTCGACATCCTGTGCCGGGGCGCTCTTTGCGGCATGAGCGAACAGCCCAGCGTGGAGAAGCTCCCCGAACTCGATGTCTCGTCCACTGGCTGCCACTTGCTGAGCCACGAACTCGGCCTGGTCGTACAATGCCGTTCGTTGCTCTTTTTGGGCGTCAGTGATCTGGGTGCCTCTTCCGTAGGTGTCTCCGTACTTCTCCGGCAGGTCCTGGAAGAACTTCCCAGCGACCCGCTCGGCTTCCTGTGCCTGGGAGCGCTTGGCGTGTCCGAGAGCCTGGTCGGCTTGGGCCATCCGGGTCTCGAACTCCGCAGCGCGAGCCTCCAGTTGCGTGATCTGGTCCTTGTACTGGGCCTGAATCCCGCCGAGGTACTCGCCCGTCTTCGTCTCCATCTGGCGGAATGCGTCCACCGTTCCTTCATCCTCAAACAACTCGCCAAAGTCTACGCCGTAGCTGAAAGCTGTGTCCGTTGGGGCAGCAGCCTCCGGCGCCGGTGTCGGCTTCGGTGCGGGTTCGGCCGTCTTCTCAGCCTCTGGCGCAGCGACTTGTGGAACCGCCGAGCCGGTCATCTGAGTCGTATACCGAGCCGCCATCTTCTCGAGGATAGCGGACCCTCCCTCTCCCATCGCGGCCACGTCGTCTTCGTCAAGACCGACCATCCGGGCGAGGCTCAGGTCGTATGCGCTGAGTGAAGGAGCTTCGTCAGCCGAGGGCTCCTCAACCTCTTCGGCGCCGGAATCTGTCTCGTCGGCGTCCTCCGTGGCGCCCTCCGGGGCATCCACGGTCTCCTCGGCCTCGGGTTCAGTCTCGCCGGAATCTTGGTCGTCGGCGACGGCTTCCTCTTCGGTGAGGACTTCCTGTTCCTCCTGTTCGGAGGTTGCAGTTTCGGGTGCTTCCTGCACGTCCGTTGTCTCTTCAGTCATCTTTCATCTCCAGCCCTGTTTCTCCGTTACCGTCAGTACCACGACTGCTTGTCCACCATGCCTCTCTCTTTGAGGCACTGGCGTCTGTGCTCGGGGTCTCTGAAAATAGCGTCGCCGTCCTTGGTGAACTCGTGCTTCGAGCCCAAGACCCTCATGGCCTCTGGGACCTGTGTGGCCAGCACGCCGGCCGCAACCGAGTGTATGGGCCACTGAGCGACTCCCCTGCCTTTGCCACAGCCACCGGCACCGGCACCTGTGGCCTTGTGCTCGGCCATGATGTCTTGGCGGGCTCTACAGGCGCACTCAGGGCAACGCGAGACGGCCTTGTGCTTCGACATGGACTCGACCTTCTCGAAGCTGTGGCCACACTGGCACGTGAATACGTACGTCGGCATCATCCGACTCCTGCTGTTGAGGGCGTGAGGCCACCAGCGCCACCGCTCGGGGCTGAAATGTGCTCGGCCGCGCTGCCGTCGATGCTGATGTTCGTCGACGGCGCCGTGTTGGCCGGACTGGGCGTGATGGGCGCGGACACGTTCATGGCCAGTTGGTTCTCGACGGCGCCCGGCACGTCGATGAACAGTTCGTCCAGCTCGTGAAGGTCCAGCTCCCTCCGGACAAGCTCGACAATCTTGGGCACGTCGGGAATCTTGCCCTGAGCAATGGCCAGTTGCGCCAGCGGGCCTACGATGGTGTTGATGAAGGTCAGAATCCGCGTGACGCGCTCTTCGGGTGTGACGACCGACATGCTGAGTGGCTTGATGTCGAAGTGGAACTTGAGGAACTCGGCTCTCGGGTCGTACTTGTTGACCGGGATGCCCATCTGCTTCACGGCGGCCAGAATCTTGTTCTGGCTGAAGACGTGGGAGATATCCGTGTCCAGCACTCGCTCGGTCAGGGGCATCTCGATGTCGGGGTCGGTCCAGAGGAACCACGCCAGGTCCTCGCTGATGCGCTTGGTGAACTCGTACACTCGCCTCCGCATGTCCTGGATGCGCATGTTCGAGTTGCTCTGAAGCATGAGGTCCTGTGTGGCCGTCGGAGACTGCGGCGCCAGCCCACCCAGCAGGTCGGGGTTCCCGGCGAACTTGTTGAAGTTGGCCATGAACCACTGAATGCTCAGGAAGGTCGACTCGTTGGCGCCACCAAGGGCGATTTCCCGTATCTGGTTCACATTGTCGACCTGGACAGTCTCGCCATCGCGTGCGCCGACAATCCTCTCTGCGTCCTTCTGCCCGGCCCGCTGGTAGGCCAGGATGGTCTTCTGCCGCGTGGCCTGGTTGCGCATCGTCACGCCAAGCTCGTTGATGAGCTCGTGCAGGTGGAAGATGGTCGCGGCCGGGCTCAAGGGCAACGGGTGGTCCGGGATCTCCGTGAACGCCAGCATGTCGTAGGGGGACCGGTCTAGGGCCCATTCTGTGATTCGCAGGATGCGACTGCCCGAGTTCTCCATGGGAATCGTGACGATGACGCTCTGCTCGCCAGCGATTTCGTTGAACGGCGGCAGCCACACGTCGTACAGACCCACGCTCTCGACAAACGGGTCCATAAACGCCTTGTTGCCGAATGCCTGCTGGTGGCTACCAGGTTCGTTGGCGTTCCGTGTCTTCAGCGGTTGGAGGCCCTTGGTGTTCTCGTACCATCCAGATTGCTGGACAAAGTCGAGCGACAACTCAAAGTAGTCGCCCACAAACCACATGGACTCAAAATCGGCAGCCTCCGAGTCGTACACTATGTTCTGGAGCGGAATCGACTTGAGGAACGGTCTGCCGTTGCGGTAGTTCGCATCCGACATGGGTCCTCTGCCGGAGGGTCCGATGCCAACCCGCCTGAAGCCCACCGAGAACATGGCCTCGTTCAGCATCTTGTGCATGACCTTCACGAAGTCGAGTTGCTGGAAGAGGTTGTCGAGGGCCATCTCCATGATGTACCCGACGTGCCTCAGTGGCCGGAAGTCACTCGTGATGTCGTGCTTGGGCCTCTGGGACGCCAAGAGGGGCGTCAGCGTCGAGATCATGCTGTTGAGCATGTTCAGGGGTTGCTGGGAGACGTGAGACTCGAAGTCACCGAAGATCGGCCCGGCAAAGGACCGTATCATTGCCTTGCGCTTGTCGATGGCTCGCTGGTTGTTCGTGACGCTGTAACGAATCTGCTTGTGCAGCCTCGCCACGAACCCCGCTTCCGCCGAACCTTGTCGCTTCTTGGCCATGTCTCACTCAGAAAATCTGGCGGGGCACGAAAAAAGACGCTACCGCCGATATCGGTAGCGTCTGTGGTTCGTCCATTCGGGGACCAAGGGTAGCTACTCCCTCAGCGCCCCGCCGAAATGTCTTGTCCTATTCCGCCGTTGCGGTCTCTCTTGCCGGTCTCCGTCGTCTGCGGCGCTTCGCTGGCGCCTTCACCTTCGTCTTCGCCGACTCGAGGTCGGCTTCCTCGATGATGCGTGCCCTCGGGTCCTTGTCGATGGTGTACTCTTGGCTGGGGTCGGCCGCCGTGGTCCGCCGCCACTGAACGCGGTACCTGTTCTTGTACACGTCAGGCGCCGCCACGTAGACAATCATCTGCGTCACCCGGGCGATGAACGGGGCCATGACAGGCGGCTTGCCCTTGTCGGCCTTCTCCTTCGGGAAGTTGGACTCCAGGGTCTGGTCCTCGATCCACACGGCGTCGCCGAGGTCGAACTTGAACTCGTGCGGAGTCGGAATGCCGGCATCAGACGGGTCTTCCGGGCCGATGATGAATGGCGATGTGCCAATCGGCGTCTTGCCGGGGCGGTCGTCCAGGGGCCTGTCGTCGAGCTCCGAGACCTCGATGGTCTTCCGTGCAAAGGGGTCGTTCTGCCCCTCGTCGAGCAGGACAACGTACTTGTTGCGAGGCCCGCCGCTCAGCGTGACTCGCTTGATTTCATCCACGACGCCGGTCAGATAGCCGCCCTTCTTGCAGGTATCGAGGCGGACGCCCTGCTCGGGACCGTACTTGAAGTCGATGACGTGGCCCGTGGGCTTCTCCGCTACTTCTTCGGCGACTGCTTCTTGCTCTTCTTTGAGCTTCTCTTCGACTGCTGCTTTTGGCATGTCTTCTCTCTCCTCGAGTTCAGCGCCTCAGCCTCCAGTTGGTCCTGCTCCGTTTCCAGAACAGAGACCCTCTCCAGAAGGTCATGCGCCTCATTCGCCAGCCTCAGTAGGGTCCGAGATATCACGCGCGGGTCCAACCCGGCGCATCTCTGCAACCCCTCCAACTCCAAAATCAGTTCCTCCACAGCCCGTTCTCCTTACCTGCGCACCCGACTCAGCGCCGACTGCCAACTCCACTCCTTGCGCGACGTGGCCTTGGCCTCGCGGAGCATCTTGCGTTCCGCCATGCTGTTCTCCGTGCATCGCTTCGGCTTCTTCGGCGCCTTCAGGTGCTCCGAGAGCGTTTTGCACGCCAGCGCGTCAGCAATCACACGGTCGCCATGAGCGTCCTTGGCGCCGGCCGGGTCGTCGGCCTTGTTCTCCTTGACGCCAATCTGGTTGTTCGACAGATAGATGTAGTCGAAGCACTCCATGAGCGCGTGCTCGTGAAGGTTCTTGAAGTGCCCGAGCTTCAGCGACCGCTGGTACTCCCCGAGGGCAATCTTCTTGCTCTTGGTGTTGTTGTGCCATCCCGGCACGTCGTTCTCAGTGGTCTCGGGGTTCTTGCTCTGTTCCCGGCGCTGCATGTAGTAGTTGCCGTAACCGAGCCGGAGGACCTCTCGCCCGAACGTCAGACCACCGTTCTGTTCCCAGATCATGTAGGCGTGGCCACCGTGGCCACCGAACAGCATACCCAGGGCCACGGCAATCTCCCCGAACGTGACGTGGTCGACCAAGGGATTCGCGAACTCCGCGACCTTGATGCCCGTCTCCACGTCGACGATGGATACCACGCTGTTGCTCGCGCCGGCTCCGCCCGAGATGTCGATGCCCATGCCGTAGTTCGTGGTTCTCGGCGCTCTCCATGCGTCCCATTCGCCCAGTTCGACCCACGACAGCAGGCTCCCGTTGGTGCTCTCGACCAGTGACGGCGCCACAACCTCGCGTGTCGGGTTGTGGTCGGCGTCCTCTCCGTCCAGAATCGTGTACTGCACGTCGTACCGGGCCAGTGGCGGCCTCGTACCGTCCTGAATGAGTCTCCAGATGAGCTGCGAGTCGAAGTACGTGCTCCCCGACGCAAGGTGGTTGATGTCCCACTCCTGCGCCATCTCCTTGGGGGAGTTGCAGCGGTCTTCCTGGATATCGTAGATGACGGACCGCTTCTTGCCCTCCTCGTCGACGCGGAACTTGTAGTCCTCCGGGAACCACTTGCCGTCCGTTCCGGGAATCAGGAAGTGCCTGTCGTCCAGCACCTTGACCTTGCCGTTCTCAGTCGTGTAGAGCCCCATCTGTTTCTGCGGATGTTCGGACCAGTGAAAGATTGTGACCTTTGTCTTGCCCCTCATGCGCATTTTGTGATGTTCTGTCCCGGCCCCCTTGGGCGTTGAGTTGAAGATTCTGCACCCCGTGGCGTCACGGGTTGACCGAAGGGCTTCAGCCGCATCCACCATTGCACCCCATTCGTCCAGCATGATGGACAGCCGCCGACCACCGCGCGCCACGTCGCCAGTTGTGGGCGCACCGTCAATCGAACTCCCGTTGTCCTGATTGCCGATGTGCATGTGGTTTCGCTTGACACCCGGCGTCATCCACGGCGGCAGGCAACTGATGGCGAGGTCGAGTTTGGCGAACAGGCAGTCAGGGTTGTCCGTCTTGTCCACGAGGTCTTCGTTGCGGCTCATGCAGAGAAACATGCTCTCGCGCTGGAACAGCCACCAGTGCAGGTACAGAATGAGAATGAGCCATGTCGCGCCCATCTTGCGAGACTTGTCGATGAGGCGGTCTTCCGACAAAGCGCCATCTGAGTCGAGAACCGCCTGAATGGCCCCGTGCAGATCGAGGTAGCAGCGTTCCTGGAATGGGTACAGAATGAAGGGAATCGTCTTGATCGGCAAGTCCGGGTTGAAGGTCCAGGCGAACCCGTTGACCCACCAGATAGGGTTCTCTGCCGCGTAGTCGTTCAGCCCCTGTTGTAGCCCCTCGTCCTTGGCCGCAGCGCGGAGTGTGTCCCTGCGGTGCGCGAGATTCTGCTCGACATCAGTTGGCCACGGCAGCATGGTCAGGGCAGCTCGTTCTCGTTCGGTGCGTCACTTTCCCCGGATTCGTCCGTTGCGTCGTGCCAGTTCCCACCTACGTCATACCACAGACCCAGGAACTTTTGCAAGACTTTTTTCGGCTTTGCGACAATTTTGGCACGAAACTTCTTCCCCCCGATGGTGACTTCAGCCCGTGTCTCCTTGGGGGTCTTCATGGTCTGATACCACCCCTGATGGGATAGATATTCCGATTGCCGTGTACAGCAGATCCGCCAATGAACCTCCCCAGTCCTCAATATGCGCAAGGATCGGCGCCAAGCAGTCTCGACAGATTACCATGATGGTCTCGCGCTCCACTGGGCCAGCATCCTCAGACGGGCTGGTGTAGAGTATGGCCCATGCCCCGGCATGAGTACTTGAGCGCTTTCGGCCACAAGACCTACCGGTGCTCATTGCGTTGAGCCCAAACTGGATCATTTCACCTTCTCCTCTTCCTCAGCCGCCTCGCCCGCCGCCACAGCCAGCGCGTGAACGGGGGGATGGCCCAGCCGAGACACTGGTACCTGAAGGCGGTCCTTCTGTCGATGTGCAGTATGAGCACGTCGTCCACGTCGGCAGGTCTCCGCCACTTGATGGTCTCCACCGCCTTGTGCATCTTCTCGATGGCGGCCTCGCTGGCCGACTCAGACGTGCCGCTGGCCGTGTAGTTTCGCCACTTGGGGATATCAGTCAACTCTTGCCTCCGTGCCGCGCGTGCCAAAGCATCGAGTGCAGACGCGGAACCTACGCCCACCGTCTACGAAGGTCTTGAGTGTGGTGCCACAGTTCGGGCAGCATATCTTCTCGGGCGTGATGCCGGGCTTCTCCATGAGCGCCTTCGCCTCTTCCCATGTGCTGACGGGATTCTGGCAGGTGCCCTCCACGAACGTCTCGGCACCATCTGTCTCAGTGGTCTCAACCCAGACGCCATCCTCGGGCTCGCTCATTGTCCATCCTCGTGGCAAACAAATGCCCAGATGCCAAACAGGGCCACAGCGGCCACGCTCCCGTAGTACCACCAGATGAACGCGCTCATTTCACCGCCTTCGTTGTCATCTCGGTCCAGCGAGTACGAGTTTGGCCTGTCGGATGGCCTCTCGCACCGCAGCCGTGTCATAGAACTGCTCGTTCTCGCTCTGGAGCAGTTTCTCCGTGGCCTTCATCACCGCCAGTAATGCGTCAATCCTGTTGCGTGACATCCGGAGGTGAAAATCAGACCGGAGCTGAGCCCAGTTGAATACCTCGCTCATTTCACCTTCTCCACCTCAGCCCGGACAATCGGCTCATCGTCACCGGCATACTTCTTCACGTTCTCCTTGATGCTCGCCCTGGCCGGCGCCGACGCATGGTCCACAGCCCGCACCACGGCCTTGAGAGCCGTCTGAGCGTTCTTGAGGTCGTCCTGGGCGTTCCCACCCCTCCACAGCCTGTAAATCCCGTAGCCGACCGCGCAGACCACCGCAACGGCCGGGATGACCATGAGCCACGGGTAGGCGTCCAGCATCCGCGCTCCCACAATCAACCCGACACCCGCAGCGCACACCATGAGGCCCAGCCCCCAACTTACCAGATACCCGAGAGCAAGGCCACCCACGACGGCCAGCCCACCGACCACGTACAGGGGGGCCATACTCTCGAGGGGATTGAACATCTTGAAGGTCACGGTGCCGGTCTCGCCCCCATGGGGCCCGGCCGACACCACGCCATCGCTGTATTCGCTGATGTCGGCGCCGGACACGCCCGCGCCCGTCGACTTGACGTACTGCCTCTCGACTACGCCGCCATTCTTGACCGTGACAGCCCAGAACTCGGCCTCTGGCGGCGTGATGCGGCCTGTGGTGGCGCATGAGGCCAGAAATGCGATGGAACTGCACAGAATCAGGACTTTGATGGCCATTTTCGCTCCACGATGAGGTGTTTCCACGCCTGCCGCTGTGCAAGGCGCATCCAGACCGCCTCCACCTCGGCGAGTTCCCTTTTGGCCTCATTGTATGCTTTCTTGGCTGCGGCGACAGTCGGGAACGATACCGCAACGTTCAAGTTATGCATCTGGACCAGGCAGCCCATCGACGTGAGTTTGGTCATCTCACCGCTCCTACTTCAGGTCCGAGCCGCTGATGACCGACGTACCGTTCGCACCGGGGGCCCAGGAAAGCCCGGAATGCCCGGCGTGTGACGACGAGCCCGACGAGGGAGAGGAACTGCTACTGCCTCGCCACCCCCTCAGAAAGGGCGCACCAGCACCTCCACACGGTCCATGTCCAACTCGATGCCCTCCGCTTTCAGCACCTTCGCGGCCGCTGTGTGCTCGTTGGCGGCCAGTACCGGCGTGGGGGCAATGCTCAGCGAGTCCTTCTCGTCCACGTCGCTACGAGCTCTCACGATTACGGCGACTTCGTACAAGTTCATCAGCCTTCTCCGTTTCTTAGCAGCTACTCTTCGAACTCCAAATTCGGCAAACCTCTCACGCACTGTCTGGTCACGCGAGACCATCAGCCCTTCTCCTCATTACATGGGTGCCCTTTACATTTCGAGGGAGCACCACCCTCATACCACCGCCAATTTCGGATACGATTCCGGGTCTTCGAACTGAATCCCGATCAGGTTGTACGGTAACGGCCGATAGTCAGTGATTCCCTTAGCTACATCGCGGAATCGACCCTTCACCAGCGTCCTCTTCGTGGTCTCCAGCCTTTCCCACCCACCATCCGCATGGAGCATTCTGTCGTCGGCGCAGAGGTCCGCGTAGTACGTCCGGCCGAAGATGACGCATTCCCCGGTACAGCGAACCGTGTGGCCAACGTCAGGATGGCCAGGCTTGCCCTCATCGAACACCGTCCCATCAGAGTAGACCCACTCCGACCACACGACTTCAGGTCTTCGGCTCATACCTCTTCGTCTCCCAAGGCGTCACCTTCGTCACGCCACCACCCTTCAACACACGCTTCCGCTCGGCGTGGCAACCGTAGCACAGCGCCACCCAACCACCGTCCTCACCACGCTGACCCTCGATGGTCGGCTTCTTGCACCACACGCACGATGACGCTCTACCGCCCTGCGGCATCACTCCTCCGCCTCATCCCCGCCACCGGGGTCCAACAGGTCAGCCACGTTCCACAAAGTCACGCCAAGCTCCTGAACGGCCATGTTGCAGTCGACATCACGCTCCGTCGCGTGGCTCATCTGTCGCATCACCGACATGGCGGCCGACAGCATGGCCTCCTGGCGGTTGAAGTTTCGCGTCTGGTGTTCCGTCGCCATGGCGATCACGCCCTCACACATCCCGCAGATGCTGATGCCACAGCCCCCGATACCTGCGAGACCACCCGTCTTCTGCTTGCATAGGTCGCATGTGAACGGCAATTCCATCAGCCACCCCTCCTCGCGTCGAGCACAGCCTGCATCTCCTCTTGCCGTACCTTCTTGTACCCGAGCAACTTGCCGTGTATCCACCGCGAGATTGGCCCCCTGTGTGGAATCTGGAAGGCGTCGTTTACCTCGAAGCGACACTGCTGCATACCCTTCGCCGCCCAGCGAGCAAGGTCTCTGACGACATCCCCCGTTGCTCTCGCGCTCTGAATCACCCTGGCGCCATGCTCCATGCCCATCAATGGCCCAAACCGCTCCTCGATAGTCTTCAGGCCCTCAACGCACGACTGGCAGGCCACGAAGGTGGTCACGCCCTGGCGTGCAATGCACGGACACGAGACACCAGCGTCATCACCATCACCACGCTCGATGTCGTCCTCGGTCATGTCCACAGACCCTTCGTTCAGAAGCGTGAACGTCACCTCGAGAATCGGGTGCCCTCCAAAGACCTCAGTCTTGCAGATTCCGCATGTCGGCCAGTCGTGCCTCTCCATCAGCCTCTCTCCTCGGCAGCACCACCCTATTCAGCTAGCACCGGCTCGCTGTAGAACATCGCCCCGCACTCGCACAGCCGTGTCGAGGTCCACGTCCACACACCATCCGCACGCTCAAGAACGTGAACATTCACACGCTGGCGAACGTCAAAGTTAGGCTTGTTTCCCTCAGTCAAGCTGCCGAGATCATGGGCGTGCTTGACAGATGACCGCTCGCGCGAAGACACATGCAGCTTCACGTACACGCCGGGCGCATGGCTGCGGGCCACCCGCAAAAGACGCTGGAGCTCCTGTCGGTTGTCACAGGCCATCACTTACCTCACTACTCCGCGCTCAATTCGTCCTCGAACAGGCCCAACGCCTGACCATCACACTCCACCCCGTAGTACGGCTGAGCAGGACTGTTCTGGCAAATAGAAACCACCACAGCCGTCCGGCCTACCCACTTCGAATGAATCGTCGCAACCATCGAACTCCCGGCAGACTTACACATCATCACCCGGTCACCAGCCGAGAACTTCGCCATCAGCCCATCTCCTCAATCGGTTCGCCGTCCTCAAGCGTGTACACGTCCTCGCGTGGGTCCTTCCAGAAGTCGAACGCACCAGAACGCATGGTGAAATCGAAAAAAACATCATCACTCGGCTCGACAGAGCTGATATCGCACGCGAACGAGTAGTACCGGGCGCCGCACAACGTGACCGTATCAGTACTGGTCATCTAGATGGGCCTCGCGGGTGAAGAAAAACCATATCGCCTCGGACTCTACAGCTCGTCCTTGAACCGCTTCCACGCCAACACCAACGCCGCATACGCCTCTTCCGACTCCTTCCCGCGCGCGATGTCCGTCGGAACCACCCGTTCATGGTAC
>SDBU01005237.1_pt1 | contig 15614 bp, 17 predicted proteins | sample 2277071 | NCBI WGS metagenome assembly SDBU01 (sample SAMN10397929, study PRJNA504765) | marine sediment metagenome | isolation source: marine sediment core GS08_GC12, 126 cmbsf | place: Arctic Ocean: Gakkel Ridge, Loki's castle | collected 2008
CCCGGGCATATCGAAAAAATGCACACCAAGGCCTCTCAAAGCAAGGCCGACGTGGTGATGCTTGATCTGGAAGACAGCGTGCCGGTGGAAGCCAAAGAACCGGCGCGCGAAACTGTGATTCGTTCGATACTTTCACTTGACTGGCAGGGGAAAACCGTAATCTTTCGCATCAACGGCCTGGACACCCCTTTTGGCTACCGAGATCTTTTGGAAGTTGTTGAGGCGGCCGGCCCTCAGATAGATGCCGTCGTCGTTCCTAAAGTGGATCATCCCGGCGATATCCACTTTGTATGCCGTATGCTGGACGGCATTGAAATGCAAAAGGGGTTTTCCAGGCGTATCGGCATTGAGGCGCTCATCGAGAGCGCCGCAGGCCTGGAACAAGTGTCGGCAACAGCCCGGGCCGGCGACCGGCTTAAAACCCTGGTATTCGGTATCGTCGATTATTCGGTCTCTATCGGTGCCCGACTGGTGTCCATTTCCGGACACGGGGAAAAAGAAGAAAAAGTGTATCCCGGTCACCGCTGGAATTTTGAAATGAGCAGAATCGTTATGGCGGCCAAAGCACACGGTTTACGGGTCATTGATGCACCCTACGGTAATTTCAAGGATCCGGAAGGTCTGCGTCGTTCCGCCGCCATGGCCTGTGCCCTTGGATATGACGGCAAATGGGCCATTCATCCGGATCAGATCGATATCATTAATCAGGTCTTTTCTCCGTCCAAAGAAGATATCGCCAGAGCCGAGAAAGTGCTGGCTGCCCATCGAGAGGCTGAAAATAAAGGGCTGGGTGCTGTAGCCGTGGAAGGGCGCATGGTGGACCGCGCCACCGTCCGGCTGGCCAAGCAGCTTTATAAGCAGGCTAAGTATCTAAAAATGATACCCTAATTGAGTTAAAACTCTATGTGTCAGTTGTTTGTTGTCCGTTGTCAGTTGTAAATTCTACTTGGTTTATCCGGCCTTATGATAACGCTTAACCCGAATTTCTTAAATGAGGAGAATCAGGCATGTCAACAGATTCTAACGATATCGACAATGGCTCTGAAGAAGAAGATTTTGCTACACTTTTTGAATCCTACCAGAATGTTGCCAATGAAAACCTCCAGGTGGGCAATAAAGTAAAGGGTAAAATAATTTCAATCGGCCAAGACGCTGTGTTTATCGGTATTGGCAGAAAAATTGACGGGTTTGTTGATAAAGCGGAACTGCTGGATGAGCAGGGGGAAATACCCTACGATGAAGGGGACAGTATCGAACTTTATGTAGTCTCCATGGATGAAAGTGAAATCAGGCTTTCCAGGGCACTTTCCGGAATCGGCGGTCTGGATCTTTTACAAGATGCTTATGCCAACGAAGTCCCGGTCCAAGGTAAAGTCACCCAAACCTGCAAGGGAGGTTTTAATGTCGACATTTTGCATCGCAGAGCGTTTTGCCCCATCAGTCAGATGGACCTAAAATTTGTAGAGACACCTGATGACTACGTGGGGCAGACTTTTAATTTTTTAATCACGCAGCTTGAAGAAAGCGGCAAAAATATTGTTGTTTCCAGGAAAATATTGCTGCAGCGGGAGCAAGCCAAATCCGCAGAACAATTTTACGAAACACTGAACATTGGCTCGATTCTCGATGGCCGCATAACGCGGATTGTACCATATGGGGCTTTTGTTGAATTGACTGCCGGCGTGGATGGCATGGTTCATATTTCAGAACTGAGCTGGTCCCGCATAGAGAACCCCGAAGAAGTTGTTTCTGTCGGTGATACCATTACAGTAAAAATTATCGGCATTAAAGCGGGCGATATGCCCTCTTTGAAAAAAATTGCCCTATCCGTCAAACAGCTGGGAAGCGATCCATGGGACACGGCCGGAGATCGGTTTAAAATCGGAGATAAGGTCACGGGTAAAGTTACACAATGCGCAAAATTCGGTGCCTTTGTTGAAATCGCTCCCGGAGTGGAAGGTCTGGTTCATATAAGTGAAATGAGCTACATCAAACGGGTGTTGAATCCGGAAGATATAGTCCGCCCCGGCCAAAGAGTTTCCGTAATGATCAAAGAGTGTGATCCGGATAAACGGCGCATAAGTTTGAGCCTGCGGGATGCTGAAGGAGATCCCTGGCTTAACGTACCGGAAAAGTACCAGACCGGTCAGACCGTAGAGGGTGCCATTGAAAAAAAAGAGAACTTCGGTTATTTTATCACGCTGGAACCGGGTATCACGGGATTGCTGCCGAAATCTAACCTTAACAAAGCCGCCCGTCCCGGGATGATCGAAAAATTAAAAGAAGGCGACACCGTCAGGGTTGTTATTGAAAAAATTGATGCCATTGACAGGAAAATTACCTTGTGCCCGGCGGATCTGGCCGAAGAAGGCGATTGGAAAACTTTTTTAAAGGGTAATCAAAAATCAATGAACTCATTGGCAGAAAAGTTGCAGCAGGCACTTAATGCCAAAGATAATTAGTCTCCATCCATAATATGAATTGGGAACTGCTTAGTACTCAAATTTTTTTTATGGATGGGCACTAATTAGCGAGGACAGGATCTATGAATTTTTAAGCATAAAACTGAAAATTGCAGACCGCTTCCGGCTGAACCTCTAAAATTTTAGCCATATTCAACCCCCTTAAAGATTTTTATGGACGAATGACAGATGTTACTTTTGGTATTAGTCTTTGGCCTCAATCTCTATACCCGCTTCCAGTACCAGCTCGGCCGTATCCATGACTTTCACTTTAGCCTTTTTGGCTTTAATTGCATTCAAAATCATCCGTTTGCATTGACCGCATGCTGTCATAACAATATCTACTCCCGAATTTTCAATCTCTTCAAGCAGCGAAGCTGCAACCTCATTGCCCAGATCGGCATCGATCATTTCCATATCACCACCACCGCCGCAACAGGTACCTAACTCTCTGTTTTTGGGCAATTCCACAAATTCAATCCCCGGGATAGCCTTGATTACCTCGCGGGGGGGATCAAAGACACCGCAGCCCCGTCCCAGATCGCAGGGATCATGGTAAGCAACCTTGGCCTTCATTTCCTTGAATTTGACTTTCCCTTTGGTGACCAACTGGTGCAGATATTCGGTGTTATGGAGCATCTCAACCCCTGGAAGGAACTCTTGATACTCATGTTTATAGGTGTGATAACAGGAAGCACAGTTAAATACCAACTGCTTGGCCTGCATCTTTTTGATCTGCTCCACATTTCTCTCCCGCAGCCACTGCCATTCCTGGGACGCACCGGCCACAATGAGTGGAAATCCGCAGCACGATTCCTCCTCTCCCAAGAGGGCAAAATCCTCACCGAGCTGATACAGCAATCTCAGATTGGCCTCTGCTATGGACGCGATGGCCGGAGAAAAGGAGGTCATGCAGCCCACAAAATAGACAATGTCGGCCTTGTCCTTATTCAGGTAGGCCTCCTCCGGCACATCATCGAGAAACTCAGCCCACATTGCACGGTCGTAATTCGGATATTTCAGGACGTTGCATTCTTCTTTGGTGGATTCTATGGCCGTATCGACCGCACTGGGCGCGAATTTTTCTCTGACCGCATCTTCACGCATCGAGACCCGCAGGCTCCTGGTATCGATTTTCACCGGACACACCTCCGCACATCGCCCGCATAACGTACAGGTGAACAGTTGTTGGGCTAGTAGTTCCTGGTCACTTTTAGACGGTGGATCGCGGTCTATCAAAGAGGAGAAAAAGCCGTATTTTTGTCTCAGCGTTTGCCCGTAGTGTGCAATTGCCGCACCTGGAACGATATGTTCATCCTGATTCTGTTGATACGTCACACAATGTTGTGCACAGATACCGCAATGAACACAGCCGTCGATTTCAATCAGCTGACGTATGGTAAAGGGGGTCTCATCCTCCGGCTTGCTGTAAACATGCTTCTTTTCAGACAATGAATTGACCACGATAGTTACGGGTGCGGAAAAAATATGCCACAACTTGCGGTTAAAGGGAATGGTACCGACCAGAAGGGCCAGGGCAACCCCGGACAGCGACCAGGTTATAATGTAAAAGTCGGGCCAGTGCAGACCCAGAGGGGCGATAACCTTGGAAATTCCGTAGGCAACAAACCAGTACACCCCGATCGAATCCGGTACATTGAAGGCCAGGATGGTCACGGCTTCGGCTAAGAACCGCAAAGCAAACCAGCCCCCCAGCACGGCCACGATATAGACGTCAACCCATGTCATCTTAAAGATATGGTCCCGTTTGAGAAACCGGCGCCAAATCAGGATGCCTTCACCGACGGCTAATATAAAAAAGCCGAAACCGTCGTTTAATACGGCATACGCAACCTGGGTAGAGTCGAAGGTGGCCTCGGTTACGGTGCGCAAAAAATAGATGTCGGAAAATGGGGCATAAAAGAAGAGCGCAAGATCGGAGATCGTCTCCAGTTCCGGCATCCCGGCCGCCTTGATGTGATTAACCAAGATGATGCCGGCGTAGCTGATGATGATGGTCACCATGGCCAGACCCCTTAGGAGGTCCTCTCTGAAAAGTCTGGGATGGAAAATGGACTCAAAAACAGCTTTCAGAACTTGTCCGATCTTGGGGCTGAAGATGGTCTGGACGCCCTCCTTGATGGTATGGCCCAGCCCCTTACTGGTGCCCTTGGTCCAAACGTAAAGGTTGTCGATTAACCCCAGGAAAAAGACAAACAACCCCACCATAAACGCAGCCGCACAAAACGAATCGAAAAGTGGATATTCGCCTAACATCAACATTCCTCCTATCAATGCAAAAACATATTAATTTTAATTTAACTTTTTTTGATTATTTAATTATTCTGATAATCCCTTAAACGTCTGCTCGTATTCGGGAGACCAACGTCGGGGTACAAAGTATCCAGCCGGGATTGCAAGCTAGGTAAAAAGTAATCACCCTTTAACTACATAGGGTGCAGGTTTAAAGTATCATTGCTGTCGGTGATGACCCTGGGAAAGGCTCAGGCCGAGAAGCAAAGCAAGTGAGAGGCTGAAGGTTTTTCGGATTAGCGTTTTAGATTTTACCCTCATGGCGATCAAAATAAAACATACCCTAGTTTATGTCAATAAATAATGACCTCGATGCCTGCCAGCACCGCGAGACTGTCACATAAAGGTGCAAATACCATGCCAGATTCCCGGGCCGGGCATTATGATTAAAGACGATGTTCATAAAATTACAGGGAGCTTTGGCGATAACTAACTTGGTGCACCTTTTTTGATGGTTTTTTAGGTTTGACACCCTGGCATACGATTTGCTACAGTGTGGTACCTTTGCTGTTGGATGTTGCGGGTAAATCCATAAGACGTCATTAACGGGTGCTTAAAGAAAGTATAACCTGAGTATACGTCTTTGTTATCCTATTCGATGTTGGATACATCGCAGGTAACATGGTTGAGGATGGGGTGAAAATATGTACGATTTGAAAAAAAACTTGCTCGATATAGTAAAAGAAAAAGATGAAGTAAGAGATGTCGTTGAGCTGGTCAGCGCTATAACTGTCTGATTGAATCGTTGTACCAAGCGTTTCCCATGGTCTGCGGGAAATCTGTTCTGATACAAATTGACCCAAGCAACCCAAGAAAGGAGGTGAAACAATGTCGTTAGAAGATTCCAAACCCGATGTAACTGCGGATCTTACCGGTAAGACCTGCCCCTACACGGTTATGGGCGCCAGGGATGCCTTAAAACCCCTGGAAAAAGGACAGCTTCTGGAGGTGATTACAGACTATCAACCTGCTGCGGAAGAGTCGATTCCAAATTTTCTCAGAAAGAAGAAGTATCCATTTATTGTGTCGGAAATGGATGCGGGGAAATGGAGATTTGTTATTGAAAAGGCCGACTGATTAAATCGAAAGGACACCGTCATGGCAGAATTCAAGGGGATTATGCTACCGGATGACCTCTACTATGAACCCAAAGAGCATATTTGGGCCAAGGTAGAAGGTGACAAGGTCAGGTTTGGTCTGGATGCATTTGGGCTGAAGGCTTCCGGGGGAAACATCCAGTATGTAAAACTGAAGCCGGGGGGGGCCAAGGCCGTCAAATTGAGGCCGTTTGGTTCCATGGAGGCCGGCAAATACATCGGTCCTCTGAAGGCCCCGGTCAGCGGCAAGATCGTGGAAGTTAACCACGAAGTTATCGATAACCCCAACCTGATTGATCAGGATTCATACGGAAAGGGATTTTTTATAGTCGTCGAGCCGTCGAATCTGGAGGAAGAGCTCAAAGAACTGGTCAGTGGCGCGGAAAATATTCAGAAATGGCTTGAAGACCAGTACGCAGAATATGAAGCCAAGGGATTATTCGAAGAAGCAGAAAAAGACTAGAAAAAAAGGAGGTAAGCTATTATGGCCAAGATATGTATGATATTAACAGAAGGGCCCTGGCAGACGGAAAATTATGAAATCTTTGCCCGCCTGGCAGAGGCTGCCTTGGATAAGGGCCACGAGGTCCAGGCATTCTGGTATCTCGACGGGGTCTACAACGCCCTGAAAGGTCAGAAATTTCCTGAGGATATACCCCTTCCCATTCAAAGAATGCAGAAGGTGGTCGAGAAAGGGGCCAAAATCATCGCCTGCGGAATTTGTGTGAATGCCAGAGGTCTGGAAGGCGGCAAAGATTATGTTGAAGGCATACCGGTAGGCGGCCTGCCCGATTTGGCCGATATGATCAGTGAGACGGATACATTTATTGCCCTCTAATATTGGATCTCAAAAATTAAATGCATAAAGGAGGATTTTCAAATGGGACAAAAAAAGGTTTTGATTAATTTATGCGCAGCTCCCTTTGGGACCATATTCTATACCGAGGGCTTGCGGGCCGTCGTGGGAGTAAGTGCCGGTATGGATGAAAATATCACAACGGTTCTGTTTCAGTCCGACGGAGTGTATTACTGCTTAAAGGATGTGGATAGAACCGATGCCCAGGCCTATTTTGCATCAATGAAAGATATGGGAACCGGCCTTTTTGCGGTCAAAGAGGACCTGGATGAAAGGGGTCTTGCTGAAGATGAACTCGCCCCTGACATTACGGTTATTTCCAGAGAAAGAGCACTCGAGCTGTTTAAGGAAAATGATGTAAACATGGACTTTTAGGAGGTGAGTTATGCTTTATCTGCTCGGAGATAAGATATTGGGGCCTGTGGGTTTAAAGTACGCCCAAATGGATCCTGATGCAATCATAGTTTTGATCAAAGACGGTGTTTATCTTGATACCCAGGCAGTGGCGGACAAAAAGGTCTTCGCCATTGACGAAGATATTAAACGACGCGGCCTGCAGGGACGCATTGAAGGCAAAGCCGAGATTATCGGCTATGACCGGCTGGTCGATTTAATTGTCGAAAACAAAGTCGCCAATTATATATAACCTCAATTGAGCGAAAAAGGCTCAATTGAGTGTTATTGGTTATTAGTTATCCGTTATTCGAAGAGGAATCCGTAACGGTTTTATATTTATCGGCAATGAAGTATAAAACCTTCCCTTGATATCCGTGAACCATTAACAATTAACGATTAACGGATAACGCCTAATCGAGTTTTGGCTCGATTAGGGTACAAGATTGAAAATCGCTTATAGGATAATGGGGAGTAATGGTCAGATTGCTCGATTTGAATGAGGTCTCTTACCTCCATTCTCAGTCGATTTACCATACGGTGGCCTATTGTACCACCGGGGCATCTTGCGGCACGGTAATCATTTTAACTCCCAAAGAAGCGTATGCCAGCATTGGGTATCATCAATCGCTTGAGAATGAGATCGATGTTGAATACTGCCGGGAAAAGGGAATCCCCATTATCCGCAGGGAGGTGGGAGGAGGCGCTGTTTATCTGGATAAGGATCAATTGTTCTTTCAATGTATCTTTCCAAAGGACAGCGTTCCCATAAAACTTGACAATCTTTACACGCTGTTTTTGCAGCCCGCGGTCAATACGTATCGCAGTTTGGGGGTGGATGCCTGCTACCTGCCGGGCGCTGATATCAATGTTGCCGGGAGAAAGCTATGTGGCAATGGAGCGGGAAGGATAGAGGATGCAGCGGTGGTAGTGGGCAATATCCTGTTTGATTTCAACTATAATGAAATGGCACGGATACTGCGAGTGCCGTCCGAAAGGTTTCGGGATACAATCTACGACAGCATGCAGGTCTATTTGACCACCCTGCGCCGAGAGCTGGGCTATATCCCTGACAGGCAGCGCGTTAAGAACATTTTGATCGCGGAGTTTGAAAAGGTATTAGGGGTCTCACTTCAACGCGGCGACCTGACGCCGGATGAGCATCGGAGGCTGGCCGAGATGGACAAAAAGCTCACCGATCGCAACTGGCTATATGAAAAGGGCGGCAAGGTCGACGACTGGGTCACAATATCGGCAGATGTCAAAGTCAAGGAATCCACGTATCCGTTCCCTGAAGGGCTGCTGCGGATTATTCTGCGCGTAAAGGGTGACACCATCGACGACATCGTGATAACCGGCGACCTTGCGTTGCAACCGCTGAAGGATCTTAAGCACCTTAAAGACCGGCTTATGGGACATCCGCTGAAAACCGGTTTGCTGTTAAAAACGGTTGAATCCTTCTACACCTTGCACAACATTCAATCGTTAAGCATTCAACCGGAAGATATCGTGAGGACAATTACGGGATAAAACAACTGAAAAGGTGGTTTTGATATGGCTGAAAAGGAAATACTCGGCATCTTTGTTACTTCAAACAAATATTTGGATCATATCATCGGGGTTGCCAAAGCCGCTAAAAAGGCGGGCAAGGCCCTTAATATATTCTTAACACACGACGGTGTACTCATCACACAGGATCCCAGATATCAGGAACTTGCCGACATCGGTCCTGAAAAACTGTCGCTGTGCAATGTAGGCTGGGAAGAGCTGGGATTTAAGGGCCAACCAATTCCGGCCGGCATGGATGAAAAAGCCCTGGCCAGTCAAACTAGGCATTGCGCCATGATAGATACCTGCGACCGTTACATGGTATTTTGAAGAGGAATAGAAATGAAACCGAACAAGGTAGCGATTGTAATTCGGGATAAACACACCCAGTGGGAAGGGCTCAGATCCGGGTTGGGGCTGGGCCTTGAAATGATCGAAGCACACATGTTTGTCATCGGAGAGGTACGGATGCCTGATGACAGGCTTGAGGGCTACAAGGAAAATCTTGAATTTTTGCAGGACGACCTGGAATGCATGCTCTATACCGACCACCAGGCGGATGTAGAGAAATGGGGGTTTTTCGAGTATATGCCCTTTGATGACATGGCCCAAAAATTGTGTGAATATGACCTGATAATTCCATTTTAAAGGTAGTCAAGATGAAGGTATTACACGTACTTAAATCAGAGCCGGATGACACCGTGAAAGCACTGATGGCGCCCTTATCAGAAGGCCCTGACGTCCGGCAGTTTGAAATGTATCAGGGAGAGGTGGATTACGATAAACTTGTTGAAATGGTCTTTGAACACGACAAGGTTATTTGCTGGTGGTAAAGGTAATAATTTATCCTGGATGCATGCTTTTGGCCAGATTTCAGGACTATGAAGTTGCTTCCCAAAAGGTTTTGGAGCAATTGGGATATGAGATTGTCGGCCTGGATGTGTTCTGCTGGGGTAAACAAAAAAAGGTTTGCGTATATGCGATTTGATGACGTCAATATTCCCGAGGATTTGAGTTATTCCAGAAACCACCTATGGGCAAAAATACAGAATGGTTTCTGCACGTTAGGCTGGACAGACTACATTCAGGCCAGCGCTGGAGATGTGAACTATCTGGAATTGGCTGAGACAGGAACCTCGGTGATCGTCGATCAGGATTTCGGGTCCATAGAGACCAGCAAGTGGGTCGATAAACTATTTTCACCGATCAGCGGCCGGGTAGTTGAGGTAAATAAAAAGGTCCTTAATCGTCCTGAACTGGTAAATGAGGCGCCCTTTACCCAAGGATGGTTTGTCAAAATTGAAATTCAGGGCGATATCGAACCGCAGCATTTATTGTCGCCGGAGGAGTATTTCGAATACCTTAGCGATTGTGAAAAGGGATAAGATGGCAGCACCCCAAACGGTCAAGTTAAGCATCGCAGCCGCCATTACCCTGGGGTTACGGCCGGGCAGGTTCTTTAGAAACGCCCGCTTGGGATGTATCAATCTGCTCATGGAGTATGACACCGGCTGCGGGGCCAACTGTCTGTATTGCGGCCAGGCCAGAGAGATTTCGAGCGGCCCGGATTGCAGGAGCCTCATCCGGGTTCAGTGGCCGTCCTATCCCCTTTCAGACGTCATTGCAGCGACCAAGAAGGCCGCCTTGCAGAATAGCTTTATTCAGCGGGTGTGCATTTCAGCCTTGACGGCACCTGAGGCCCCTCAAGACCTGGTGAAGATTGTCAAAGACGTTAAGGCGGGCACGGGGCTTAAGGTTTCTACCCTGATCACTCCTACGGTGTTCAAAAAGAAAGATCTGGAATCAATCCAGGCCGCCGGGGCGGAAAATATCACCATCGCCGTTGACACAGCTACGGCGGACCTTTTTAATGAACTGCGAGGAAAAGGAGCACGCAGCCCCCACCATTGGGACCGCTATATAAACGGAATCAAGGAGGCTGTCGAAGTCGCGGGAAATGGGTATAACTCCGTGGGTGTACACCTTATCATCGGTCTGGGCGAGACCGAGTTGGAAGCGATTCAATTTATACAGACCTGTTATGATATGGGAGCACGGGTTCACCTGTTTTCTTTTTTTCCCGAAAAAGGGTCAGCGATGGAAGAGCGGCCCCAGCCGCCCATAGAGAAATATCGAAGAATACAAGTGGTCAGACATCTCATTGACCGCGGCATGTCGCGGTTTGAAAATATGAGGTTTGATTCCGGCAGAGTGATCGATTTCGGCGTGCCCGAAAAAGAGATATTGCCGGTCGTGGAAAAAGGAACACCATTTATGACCACGGGCTGCCCGGGTTGTAACCGACCGTTTGCCAATGAAACCCCTACCCAGGCCCTGCAAGGTCTATTTCGGAATTACCCATTCTCTCCAAACCCGCAAGACATTCAGATTATTAAAAACCAGCTTGGCCCGGATATTTCATGAGGAGAACCATGCAAACGTGGCGAATGCTGGATACCGGGAAGAGAACTGCAGCGGAGAACATGTGCCTGGATGAAGCGATCCTCGAGGCCCGCAGCCAAGGGATTGTACCCAACACCCTCCGATTTCTGCAGTTTCGGCCACATTGCGCCCTGGTGGGCTTCCATCAGAGTGTCGCGCAAGAAATCCGCCCAGAGTATTGCCGGCAGTTCAATATCGACATCAACCGGCGTATCACCGGGGGTGGCGCCATCTATTTCGGAGAGGATGCTCTGGGTTGGGAACTTATTGCCGGCAAGGATGTAGCCTCACGCGATATTCTTACCCTTTACCGTACACTTAGCGAGGCGGCCGTCAGCGGTCTTAAATCTCTGGGTGTGGATGCTGCCTTTAGACCGGTAAATGATATCGAAGTTCGGGGGCGGAAAATTTCCGGGACCGGCGGCACCGAGGTTCGCGAGGCCTTCCTGTTTCAGGGCACTTTGCTCATAGATCTGGATGTCCGGGTAATGCTGCGAGCCCTGCGAATCCCCGCCGAAAAGTTGCAAGATAAAGAGATCGACGCCCTCAAAGAGAGAATGACCTGCCTGAAGTGGGAACTGGGCGAAATCCCCCCCATGAAAGCGGTTAAGGCGGCCATCGCCGAAGGGTTTTCCAAAACATTCGGGGTTGAATGTATCCCTGACGAACTTACCAAATGGGAGCAGGAATATCTTCACAGACATCTTGAAAAATTTACTTCGACCGATTGGATATATAAAACCGGTCGCTCTTTAAAGGATGATCGTCTCCTTTATTCCGTTTACAAGGCCTCTGGTGGCTTGATTCGCATCTCCCTTCTGGTAGACGATCTCCGCGACCGCATCAAGGCGATTCTGATAACGGGCGATTTCTTCGCCTATCCCCAAAGGTCCGTTTTTGATTTAGAGGCCAGATTGAAAAACTGCAGGTGCAAAAAGATAGAGGAGACCGTCAGATCATATTTTAAAGAGGCCCAACCCGTCATTCCCGGCGTGACGCCGGATGACTTCATCACTGCCATCGGACTGGCCCTTCAGAAACGGGATCTGACGGGCCTGGGGCTGAGCGTAAAGGAGGCCAACGACATATACATTGTCAATGACGCCCTTGAACAGCTGCCGGAAGCGAGCGTAATCCTTCTGCCGTATTGTGCCAAATTGGCCGATTGTGAATTCAGGTATGACAAGGATTGCATTTCATGCGGAGGTTGCACTGTCGGAGTGGCCTATGAATTGGCCCGCAGTCGCAATATGGAGCCGATTACCATTGTCAATTATGAAGACTTGCAAGCCACCTTGGCCGACATGAAGCGGCGGGGGGTAAAATGCTATTTGGGCTGTTGCTGCGATCCCTTTTTTGTGAAGCATCGTGAAGATTTTGAGAGAGCCGGCATGGCCGGGTTGCTCATAAATGTTGAGAATACGACCTGCTATGATCTTGACAAACAGCAGGAAGCCAAAGATGGAACCTTTACGGGCCAAACCCAGCTCAAGCTTGATGTGCTTGAAAAGGTTATGGGCAACAAAAAGTAGTTGCTCTTAGACGGTTGAGTAAAGAATCCTGGCCCAGAGGACCAGGTTTTTCAGGACTAAATAAAAATGACAAGCGTGTATGACGTATTGGTTGTCGGCGCCGGTCCGGCGGGCTGCTCCGCAGCCCGTGCAGCCGCAGAGGAAGGTGCCCGGGTCTTGATGATCGAAAAACGCAGCCGGATCGGCGAGCCGGTTCAGTGTGCCGGGTACATTCCCCGTCTGTTGAAACAAAAAGTGAACATCCCGGCAGAGGCCATTGCCCAGCGGGTGCAGGAGATGATAACCTTCATGCCGGATGGTGAAGTAATCAGAAAAAAGGCCCCGGGCTTTATCCTCCATCGCGGAAAGTTTGACCGGGCGCTGGCCCGGGCGGCTTCAGCAGCCGGTGCTGAAATCCACACTGAAGCCATGGCCGTTTCCAAGCAGGGCCGCAAGGTAAAGATAAGGGGGCCTGGCGGCGAAAACACCATTGAAGTGTCGCTTGTTGTTGGTGCAGACGGCCCGGGTTCCACAGTGGGCGCATGGATAGGACAGCAAAATAAAAAAGTCATGCAGGCGTTGCAGCATACCGTAGTCTTAAGACAGCCTGCCCGGGACACCGAAGTTTATTTTAGCAAAGAATACCCCGGAGGTTATGCTTGGCTGTTTCCCAAGGGAAAGGTGGCCAATGTTGGAGTAGGTGTTCAGAGCGAATTAGGCGGCAGGATCAAGCCGGCCCTGAGGGTCTTTAAAGAGAGAATAAACGCTCGAATTGGAGATGTGGTTGGTGTTACGAGCGGTCGCATCCCGGTGGGAGGGCCGCTGCGGTCTATAGATGAAAGGGCTCGGACCATCTTGGTGGGCGACGCCGCCGGGCATACTCATGCCGTTACCGGCGGCGGGATTCCCCAGGCCGTAATTTGCGGCGCCATGGCAGGCAGGGCGGCGGCGGCCGCTGCCGATGGCCACAGACATGCGTTTCAAAATTATTATCATCAATGGAGAAGTGCCTTTGGATCCATGATGGACAGGGCGGCCGCCAAACGAGAGCAGCTTGAGGCCGGGTGGCATGCAGCCGATCTGATGGATTTGTTGAAAAGGAGCTGGGTAGCGTGTGAGGAATACTATGACGCCTGAAGTTTCATACACCTGGAGAGAGGTGACTTCCCGGGATTTGAGAAAGCTGTTAAGCCAGGCCCGCGAGCTCTCCTGGAAGATCCATGGAAAACGGATTCAGTATTTTATCCCCGGCCACATGGTCTATATGGGTGACCGCGGGAAATACCCCCACATTTCCTTAACAGGAGCAACCTGTGCCCTTAATTGCGATCACTGCCACCGCAAGATCCTGGAAGGAATGATACCGGCTCAAGAGCCCCATATTCTGCGAGACCTTTGCCGGCGTCTGGATGAGGAAGGTAATCTGGGGGTTCTCCTCAGCGGGGGGGCGGACAAGCATGGCGCTCTTCCCTGGGATACGTATTTAGAATCCATCCGGTGGATCAAACGGCACACTCGTCTCAATATATCTATCCATACCGGATTCGTCGATTCCGGAACGGCCCTGGCCTTTAAAGATGCGGGCGTGAATGAAGTGCTGATCGATGTGATTGGATCCGAAGAAACATTGCGCCGTGTATATCACCTGCCTGAGGGGCTGCCGGCCCTGGAGTCTTCTTTGAGCGCCTTGGCGGCTGCAGAACTTTCCCTTATCCCCCATATCGTGCTGGGGCTGCACTACGGTCGCATAAAAGGAGAGATGCATGCCTTAGAGATGGTAGCCAAACATCCCATATCCACCCTGGTCATCGTAGTTCTTAATCCTGTAAAAAAGACGCCCATGGAGGGTATCCGGCCCCCGGATCCGGAAACTGTAGGTCGGTTTGTGGCCGCTGCGCGCTTGAGGATGCCCCGGGTGCCCATTGCCCTTAGTTGTACCCGGCCTGCAGGCCGGCATCGGGTTGAAACCGACCTTCTGGCCCTGGATGCCGGCGTAAACCGCATCTCCATGCCTGCCGAGAAGGCGGTACGGAAGTCCCGAGAAATGGGCCTGGATGTTGAGTTTCACAAAACATGTTGCTCCAGCCCGGACTTCTCACCGTCTCGTCATAAAAAATCGAACTCAAAAATACCTTAATCCACATTCTGCCAGGATTTATGTTGTTTGCCCACTAGCGTGGCGTGGCCGGTATCAGGCCTTTTAAATCAGACACAATGCCGGCCCGAAGAGGATTCAAGTGGATATAACGCGTCAGTTCCAAAAGATAGCAAGCCTGACGCATGTTTTGAAGGATCAACGTACCTGTTTTGCTTGACAAAGCTTTATCAATAAAATTATACCATACTTTCGCAAATTTGTTGGAGAATGAGAAAACGGATTAATATTTCACTACGGGCGCAGTCGCAAACTGCGTTGATAGGGGGTTGTGTTAATAAAAAACAGGGGTAAATACTACATTTAAAAGGGGGTGTAGTATTAAATTAATAACAGTAATGCGAATAAGGAGGAGGTTTTTATGAAAAAAATTTTAATTTTGGGTTCAGGCGCCGGCGGGACAATGGTTGCCGCAAAGCTGCGCCGTCAGTTAAATGAAAGGGAATGGCAGATTACGGTTCTCGACAAGGATCCGCTGCACCACTATCAGCCCGGTTGGCTGTTCATTCCGTATGGGATTTACACGCCCAAGGAATGCGTAAAGCCTAAATCCGACTTCATTCCGGAGGGAGTCGAATTAGCTATCGACGAAATCGTCGACATTGACCACGCCAACAAGCAAGTCAAGACCAAAAAGGGGCGGTACGATTACGACTGGTTGGTGATTGCCACGGGTTGCAGAGTCGAGCCGGAAGAAACCGACGGCATGCTGGACGACTGGGGAGGCGATGTCCATACCTTCTACACCCTGGAGGGTGCCAAAGCGCTTTACAAAAGATGGAAGTACTTTGACAAGGGCAAGATTGTACTGAATATAGCTGAAATGCCCATCAAATG
>SDBU01005238.1_pt1 | contig 15607 bp, 13 predicted proteins | sample 2277071 | NCBI WGS metagenome assembly SDBU01 (sample SAMN10397929, study PRJNA504765) | marine sediment metagenome | isolation source: marine sediment core GS08_GC12, 126 cmbsf | place: Arctic Ocean: Gakkel Ridge, Loki's castle | collected 2008
GTTTCTACCAAATGCTCCACCAGTGGAAGTCGTTCTGGATGAGCTTCAGAATAAATTAGTCGAGTTGCTTGACTAAAAAGCGTCAGGTACTGATATTCCACAATATCGGTACCTGGATGTTGGACGGTGTGCAACTAGTCGACATAGTGCATACCTCTCTTACGAGGAGGGGAGTGAGAGAAAAAGGGGAAGGGAGTATTTCTGATTATTCCCCAGAGCGTAAGCTGGTTTTTTGAGACTTCAAATTGCTTGGGTGGGGGGGTTCAAGTGTACATTTGATAGTTCCCTTCTCGTGGTCCAGCCTCCTTCCGTTTAAATGTTTTCATACTCCGACCGATCGAGAAATCTGAACCACACTTGATAGATATGAGTGTGTGGCTGCGCAATTACTTACGTTGTCAACATTCGGTAATAATGTAATTTTTGGGAACGGGAATCGCGAACTAAACCCTCGGTGGAGATCCTTTAGAAATCACTCAAAAATAGCTATCCACTTCGAGGGACATTATGAATACATCAATATTCGAGATACTTGTTATTTCGTAGATTCACAAGTTAGTGAGTGTCAACCACTATAGCGTTCCATGTACATACGCTTGCAGTTTAGCGCAAGGCGTTATATAATGAAGAAGTGATCAAGTCGATCAGGGACTCTGAGACCAATAAGGTTTTTCGCCGGGAGCACTCGCGCCGTCTTCCTCAAGATATCCAGCAATCAGCCTATCGTAAGCTACGATATCTCCAAAACGCCAAAGACCTTAACGATCTTCGCATTCCACCTTCCAATCGACTTGAGAAATCGAAAGGTGATCGAATTGGACAGTATAGTATCAGGATCAACGATCAATGGCGTATATGTTTCGTCTGGGAAGGCAACGACGCATATGAAGTTGAAATCGTCGATTATCACTGAGGAGGTATGTGATGGCTAAATCTAAGCGGTTGGCGCCCGTCCACCCGGGTGAAGTTTTGATGGAGGATTTTCTCAAGCCTATGGGTCTGAGCCAGAATCGCCTTGCCCTATCGATTGGTGTGCATCCTCGACGCATCAATGAAATCGTTCTTGGCAAGCGGGGCATATCAGCAGATACCGCGCTTCGCCTTGCGAAGTTCTTTGGCACCAGTCCGGATGTCTGGCTTGGCTTGCAGAAAGATTATGAGCTTGATGTGGCAATAGATGAGCTGGGGGATCGCATTGATCGGGAAGTAAGGACCCTAGCATCTTTACAGGCATAATCTGGCGCCGACTAACCATTCGCCGAAGCTGACGTGTTGGCAAACAAAAAAACGGGTCCGGACCGGTCATCAGAACGAGCAGAGTTGCTTGGGGATCATATCCAGGCAGCTTACCCCAAAGCCGTTTTTTGTTCTTATGTCTCCCAATTCCAGAATCCGATAAGCAATATTTCTCTCTTATTCGTTCAGCATTCTCCTTATAGAGAGTCGGGTTCCGATTACCCTTATCGGCTGCTAATAGGCAAAGTGAAATAGGGAGCTTAATATCAGAAGTCAGGTATGGAGGGTAGGTATAAGAAGGAAGCGTTCTTTTCGGTTTTGGAAATCATGCAAGCTATACCAAATTTATAAAAAAAAAGCCGTCGATCTATAGGAAGGGACGGATTTAGTTCAGCGATTTATTTGTTCGTGAACGCATAAGAAATATTCAGTACGCCATAGCTGTTTGGTATCTTATAAGTGCCTCTCGTATTGTCCTTGAAAGCACATCCTCGGGTGTGTATTTTCGGTGATCAACGACACGAGCGTAGATTGCTGTTGCATCCATGGATGAATGGCCAAGTAAATCTGCGATCGCGTGCATGGGTACGCCAGCCTCTAGTAACCATGTAGCGACGGAATGACGTAGTGCATGACAGGAACGTCCAGGCTTCTTCATGCCTGCAATTTTCAAATACTTATTGACGACATTGCGAGCTCCGCGAGTTGAGAGTCGAGATCCTCTGGTTCTATGATCAAGTGAAATTATCAAAGCTTCTTCATCTGATCCCACGATCTTTTTACGAAGATCCAGCCAATCTTGCAGAACATCAGCGTCTACTGCGCCTAAAGGAATATATCGGCGCTTGCGTCCCTTTCCGGCGCGAACGATGAGGGTAGGGAACTCAACAAGCTGCACGTCCTCCTTATTCAAAGCACAGAGTTCACTCACCCGAATTCCTGTATAGCAAAGAATACGTAGGATTGCCTGATCGCGTTTACCTTCGATCGTGTTCTCATCAGGTATTCTATAAAGGTCTAGGAAGTCCTCGCGGTCGGGAATGTATTTAGATATGATCCTGTCAGATAATTGTGCCGTGCGCCAACACCCTCGGCTGGCGTCATATGCCACTTGAGAACCACCTCAAATTCCCCTGAGGAGTCGAAGGAAGGGCTATGGTTCCTGGTCGTGCCGCCTACCGGCCAACGCGGCGGAGTGCCCTCGGGTAAGGGCTGAGTTACCCCGTATTTGCGCTTCGAGTGAAATCAACCTCTGCGTTCGGTCATATTGCAGATACTTGTGTCCACGAGCGTTACACAGTCCCGATCCCTGCCAATCTAGGCATCCATATTAGAAGCACTATAAGGTTTGCTTGGACGATAATACTCATTTTTGGCAGCCCACCAATAGTCTGCAGGTTGGGAAAAAATCGGATATGGTCCCCAGGCAATTTGAGCAATCAATGCAAGAGAGATCCACCCCGCATGCTCGTCAGATGACTTCTTGTTCTTAATATTTACACATCGAATGTCGCAGAATTGTCCCTGGGCTTGTCCCAATATTCCTTGTGGAGCTCAAACGCTTCATCACCCAGGATGGGGCCAGCAACTTCGACTTTTCGTTTTCCCCTGGACAAGATTTCCCGTGTTGAAATTTCCAGGTTCCCGCCGAGGATCTGGCTGAGATACTCATTCGGACAACCGTACACAAGCCTGCCAATTCCTGACCAATAAATTGCACCGGTGCACATCGCACAGGGTTCGGTGCTCGAGTACAGCGTGCACTCCTGCATGTCTTCTTTGCTCAGGAACATCGCTGCTCGGGAGGCAACCGTTAGCTCAGCATGACGGGAACAATCGCCTGTGATTATTTTGGTGCTTTCCGCCTGGATGATAATATCACCCCCTTTAACCACTAATGCACCGTAAGGCTGGTTTCCGTGCTCCATCGCCGCTCGAGCGAGATCAATCGCCAGACGCATAAAATCTTCATCATTTTGCATGGTTCCGCCACTCCTCGTTTAATTGATCCATAATTATTAGCTCCTGTTGATCCGAGATGTCCGGTTATTTTCGGATTCCCCAAAGATTATTTAACCTAACGCAGGCAGATAAGGTAAACTCAAAAGCGCAAATCGCAGAATATCCAAGCGCATTGTTCGTTCTTTTGCGCAGGTGAGCTATAACCACGCAGCAGGTACAAGGTTTCAGCCTCTTCCATTGTGCGGAAGGAGACAGAAACCTTATGGATGACTTTCATATGGTTGAATAATCGAATTGGCCGATCTCGCTCACACTGGCCCCACCCTCTCCATGATAGCTTTAGCCCGAAGATGTCCCTGACGGCTGATCTTGTCTGTATCTACTGTTTGCAGTTTTCCTCCGACCACAATTACCTGGCCGTCGATTAGCACGGTGTCCACATCATCACCACTGGCCGTCCAGACTAACAAAGCCAGGAGGTTGTCATGCTCACCCCTAATCAGGGGCGAGAATTTTACGTCTTGAAAATCAATCAGGATCAAGTCACCTTTTTTACCGACCTCCAGTGAACCGATCTCCTGCTCTAAACCTAAAGCCCTGGCTCCACCCAAAGTAGCCATCTCCAGAGCCTGCTCGCTGCGGAGCGCATAGGGGTCGAGTTTTGTAATGCGCTGGATGTTCAAAGCGCCACGCATTACTTCAAACATATCCATCTTGTAACTGGATAACATGCCGTCCGTTCCCAATCCTACGGTGATGCCTGCGTCGAGCAGTTTGGGGACGGGACATATCCCGCTCCCAAAGCGCATGTTGCTGGTTGGACAGTGGGCCACCCGCGTATCCGTTTTTCTAAGTAATTCGATTTCCGCGTCTGTCAACCAGTTGCAGTGGGCTAGCACTGTATTGGGGCCAAGAATACCCTGTTCCTCCAAATATTTGGCAGCATGCTTGCCGTCGAAGTGTTTTGGAATGTATTCGGTTTCGCTTTTGGTTTCACTCATATGGGTATGGATGCCTACATCGTACTGCCGGGCAGCTTTCGCCATATTCTTCAACATCTCAGTGCTGGTTTCCAAAATACTGTCACAACCTATCCAGAAGCGTACTAGTTCTGGATCGAGGTCAGCATGCTTTTCTATAAGCTCAATGTTGTCATCAAAGCTGTCGCAAGTCTCCCTCATCTCGGGATGGTCGGAAGCCAAAGGGACAATAGTCGCTCTCAGTCCTATCTCCTTAGCTGCTTGGCCGGCTCCTAAAGGCTTGTAGGTCATATCCATAAGGCTGGTGGTGCCGCATTGGACGGATTCTGAAAAGGCTATGAGTGAACCGATTCGAGAATCCTCTAGGGACATATAGCGCGTCACGTTCTCCGGATATAACCGGTGCCACTCCTCCATGGGCAGACCGTCGCCCATAGCCCTGGCAGGGCGAGTGTGTATATGGCAGTTAACCAGGCCGGGCAAGACCACTTTGCCCCGGCCATCAATGACCCGGTCGGCTGATGGCACCCCATTGGCCTCTGTCGTGATCTCTACAATACGTCCATCCTCAATGACGATCAGTGCGTTATCGAGGATTCTCCTGTCCGGATCCATTGTGATTGTAGTTGCGCCGTAAATTGCGGTGCTCTTTACCATAGGGCACCTCCTTTCACTCGCTGTAGCGCTTCCATAATTCACATTCTCTGTGATAAAGAAGTAAAACTTTTATGATCTGTTCAGCGGAGTCTTTGTCGATGACATCCTCAGATTTCAAGCGTCCTGCAACCAGATGAAGTACTCGGTCAATTATTGAACATTCATAACCGGCTCATTGATCTTCTCTCCCATAGCGATTTGAATGATTTCAGATGGTTCCACGCCGGCTTCAGCCAGCAATTCTAGTTGGGCGAATATCTCCTCCCGGGGGCCGTCAGCGAGAATCCGTCCCTCAACTAACGCCATTGCCCGAGGGATACTAGCGGTCACGATGGGCATGGCTTGGGAAATTTATATAGGTGTACCCAGCCTGCCGGAAGCAGGTCAGAGCCGCTGGATTTCAGCCTTCTACCACCCCCATCTCGAACCCGGGAATGCGGACTTTCCTCTCCAGGTAGCCGAAGAGAAGCGTCAACGCATACACCATGACGAGGTACATCAAAGTCACTGTGAAATAGGATGGTAGGGCCTGGAAGGTGCGTGAGGCGATGATCTTGGCCTGTCCCATAATATCTGGAAGGCCTATCAGGAAGGCTACCGCTGAGACCTTGAGAAGCGTTATTGGCTCGGTGGCCCATGCAGGGATCACGAGCCGAAGCGCCTGAGGCAGGATGATATTCGTAATCGCTGATAACCTGCTCATCCCTAAAGCTCTGGCCGCCATCATCTGTCCTTGGCCGACAGACTGTATTGCCCCTCGAAAATAATCAGATTGGTACGCTCCACTATTCAGGCTCAAGGTGATATACGCCGTTAACATGGCTGGCAATGTAATCCCGACATCAGGAAGACCGTAATAGATTAAAAACATCTGAACAACAAGTGGTGTACCTCTGAACAATTCGATGAACCCATTAGTTATCGTACATAACCATCTCGGACCATAGGTGCGGACCAGGGCTGTAGCAAGCCCAATCGACGTACCAAATACCAGCCCCACGGTCAGAAGTCTGATCGTAATGGAAGCCCCCTTCAACAGCTGAGGAAGATCCCTGGGAACAGTTACCAGCCAGTCGCTCATATTATTCGGCGGTCCTTTCCGAATTGTGACCGTACAATTCGGTTATCTTCCACAGGAACTCTTTCGTGCGCTGAACTTTAGCATTGGCGAATATATCTTCAGGTTTCCCATCTTCCACTATTACCCCATGCTCCATAAACACTATGCGATCGCCTACTGCTCGAGCAAAACCCATCTCGTGAGTGACACAAAGCATTGTCATCCCATCACGGGCCATATTGATCATGGTTTCGAGAACCTCACCAATCAATTCTGGGTCGAGGGCTGATGTTGGTTCGTCAAACAACATCACTTGCGGATCCATTACTAAGGCTCGTGCGATTGCCACCCGTTGTTTCTGACCGCCTGACAACTGCGTTGGATAGTGGTTTGCATGATCGACCAAACCGACATAATCGAGTTCCTGCATGGCCCTCTCTCGGGCTTCCGTGGCTGGCATGCGCAGTACCTTTGTGAGCCCGACCATGACATTCTTCAACGCAGTAAGGTGGTTGAAGAGCAAGAAATCTTGGAAGACCATACCAATGCGCCGACGAACTTTATCAGCCAAAACATCTTCGGCTAAGATATTCTCACCCTCAAACCAGATCTCTCCGGAATGAGGGTGTGCAAGGAGGTTGATACATCGCAACAAAGTACTCTTACCGGTCCCACTTGGGCCGATTAGGATGATTGTCTCACTTTTTTGCACATCCAGGGAAATATCCTTTAGGACGTGCAGATCACCATATTTTTGGCAAAGATTTCTTATTTTGATTATTGGTGGCCCTGGTTCATCCATTTTTCTACCTTTCGGCGATCGACGGGATTCTCGTCTTGTTTTCAAGGATCGCCAGAGAACGAGTTACCAACAAGGTCATCAAGAAATAAAGTACCGCAGCGGTTGAGTATGCAAGAAGTGGCATGTATGTCCTGGCCGAGACGAGCGAGGCACGACGAAGCAGTTCGGGAACACCCAGAATATAGACCAAGGAGGATTCTTTAATCAGCGATGCGACAGTGCTTGACCAGGCAGGAATTGAGAGCCGCAGGGCTTGGGGAAGCACGATGTGCATAATCGCTTGAGAGCGACTCATACCAATTGCGCGGGCAGCGACTTCTTGTCCGGTGCCTACGGATAGGATGCCTCCCCTAAAGACCTCCATCTGATAGGAACTTGAGATGATGGCTAGTCCAATTGTGCCAGCCCAGAAAGGTGAAACATTAATAGAGCCAGCTATGATGAAATAGATGAGAAATAGAAGAGCTACAGGAGGCACACCACGCATCCCCATTCCGTATATGGTGGCGAGACGCGAGACGAGAGGCGACCCATGCGTACGAGCGAGCGCCAGTAACAGACCCATGACAAATCCGATCGGTAACGACACCGAGATCACGACAATCGTGATCACCGCTCCACCAAGGATGTAGGGAACGAAACCCAAAATCCGAAGCATGTCTAACATCCTCTGATCGAAAAATCACTTGGGATCTATATCTACAAAGTGATTTCCTCGGTGGGTGGCCGCTTAAAAGTGAACGAAATCGCAACCACCCACCGTTTCTAAGAATCTAACGACGCTTAAACCTAGAGACTAGTCCACCATGCCGTATTTTTCCGCAAGTTGCTGGAAAAAGCCTTCATCCTCGAGATCGGCAAAGATGTTGTCAATGGCGTCGCGAAGTTCTGTCTCGCCTTCCTTCACCGCCATATTAACCCCTTGTTCTTCCGGCAAACCATCGATATGGATGATTTTCAAGCCACCAAGCTCATCAACAAAAGCTACCAGAACCATCAACTTATTCAATGTCAGATCGATCCGCCCTGCCTTAATATCCAGGGCAACCGAATCGTTGCGGTCATAAAAAATGAGATTTTCCTCGGGCAAGAGACCTGGCTCGACGAGGTGCTCTGTCAAGAACAGCTCCTCGGCTCCTCCGGTCAGTGTGCCAACTTTGACCTTTGCAATGTCCTCAACGGTCTGGATTTGAGATTCATCGAAATCCTCAGCCACGAGAAGCGCGTACTGATCGATGAAATATGGCCGAGGCATATCCATGGTCTCTTCGCGCTCTTCGGTCCAGATGTGGGCTCCATCCGCGACGTCGTACTTTCCTTCCAGCATGCCGGTGAATAGAGTGTCAAAGGGTACATCAATCAGTTCGAGTTCGACACCCAGTCGCTCTGCAAGTTCTCGATCGACATCAATGGAATAGCCGGTGAACTCCCCACTTTCGTCAACATACATGAAAGGTGGATAGTCCGCCGAGACGGCGATCTTGATCACTTCCGCCTGCTCCACAGCCTCGAGAACGTTTTCGGGATCCTTCTGTCCACAGGCAGTCATCAGAAGGGTGATAATGATAAGTAGGCCTAGTGTTCCCAATGGCCAATTTCGTTTTTGAGACATGCTAACTTCTCCTATTTCAGTAATTTATCATTTCTTGATTATTCTCCCCTGAATATTCCTTTCAGTTTCTTCCCTATTGCAACCCTCCTTTTCTTGTATGCATGATCTTCTCAAACCATATCTCCCATAACATCAATGGGTTCACTGCCGCACTTCCACTCTGGGAGTGACTTCTACATGCCCTAATGATCTCTAATCCTTCCACATTCCCCAGCAAGACACGCCCACTGACGCTGATGTGCTCTCTAAGCAAAGTCTCAGTCATATCAGGATTTCCCTCAATTATTGCAGCAAATATTTCCCGATGCGTACGCGCCGAATTATTGATGGATGTACCTGCACTTGCAGCGCAGCTGCAAGTGTTCCCCGTACCGGGATGTGCTTCCCGCAGCTTCAGGACACCTTCCGCCAGCTCCGGGCTCAACTCACTGGCTTCGGTCGTCGATCGACGTCTTCCAGGCCGATCAAGCCTCTCTTATCGAGCCTCCTCTGCCTGCTGCGTGCTTGTATCTCAACTGCGCACGAGAACGGACAATGCGTTCTGGATGTTCTGCGATTAGCGCTGGTGGGTAAACCTTATCTTCCTGCGTTCGTTTCACTATCGGCCTGAGTAGCTACCCTAAATATCAATTTATGTTCAGCAGCAATCACATACGGACGTTGTTAGAAACCTGGAATCTGCTTTGGTAAATAATCCTCAAGCGTCCCCTCTCGATAGACATCCACAGTGGCACAATGCAATCCGCCGCCAAATGGAGCCACGCCCCAAAAAGGAACTGGGATGACCTCGAAACCCAATCCGTCGAATTGCTCCATTTGAGCCGTTTCCTCTCCAGCGACGAAGATAGTTTTGGGATCAAGCATCAAGGTATTCATCGAGAGCCATACACTGCAATAAGATAGGGGTGGTCGTTCTTTTTGGAATGGCATTGCGCACTCCACAACCTCCCAGTCGTTTATCCTGAAGAGTTCCAGCAGTTTGTCTTCCAATGGGGGCCGTCCTTGATTGATTAGCACCAATCCTGGTCGAAGCGGGACGAGAGTCGCATCGATATGACATGGCACTGGCTCTCTGAATGTTAATTCATGAATTCGATGATCTGGGAAATGGCGTCTCAGCCAATTAACCCCCGCCGTATTGGTCACTGTGGAGAGCTGCACGAAGAGATCTTTGCCGATACGCGACACGTCTGCCGCATCGAAGAGAGGCTCCTTGTCCGTCAGATTCCATTGCCTTCGATGGGCATGCGCAAGCTGCTCCTCATCGCTCAACTCCTCGAACTTTTCCCAAAAATCGGTGGCTACATATGACTCATCTGTCAACCTGGGTTTTGGAGCAGCTTCCCACCGGAAATTGGGGTCCTCTTTGAAGTAGCTCTCGAGTAAAGGTCGAAAGCACAAGTACTCATACCATCGGCTCCTCAAGGACATCGTCGCTTCAAGGATCTCGTTTCCGACTGGCAAAAAGACATCACGTGGCGGCATACAACCAGTCATAGACTCTTGAACCCAGTCAGGAGTCTGGACTCGCTGGCTAAAATCTAGTAGTTCTGGTCGATCTACCCTAATGCCCCTTTTCTCCATTAGCGTGGCGAAGTTATCCATCTGTTCGACAGCCTTCTCGACCATCTCCTTTGGAAGGGGCCCATAAGTCCCCCTGGGAAATCCATGCTTTGGGAAGTTGCGCGAGATGGCAGGCTCCGGCGCCTGAACCATGCCCCCATCCGGTCGACCAAGGATGATATGTTTTAGGGGATCCCACTCATTCCATGTACTCACTACCGTCTTTTCCGACATAATATCTCCTAATGTTAATTAAGTGTGGAATGAAAAAAGCCGGAAAAGTCCACAATGAAATATCGAGGCCCGAAGCGAGTCAATGACCTTTGATGTAAGCGACGGTGGGCGATCTTCTGGCTACTCTCCATTCATCGTATCGTCATATTATCAGACAATCCTACAATAATCGGGACAAATTTAACACCTTGTTTAATATAAGTCAAGCCGTTTGTATTAGTTTGGATGGGTCAAATATCCTCTTTCCGAGGGTATCCATTTGGCACCTTTCAGCAAGGATTCTTAGATCGCTGCAGTATTTGAAATTGCACTCGATTTCCACAACTAACAACTCAGTTTGATATTAAAGAAAATACAAATTCATTTAGCTTACATATCTGCTCTTCCATACTTTAGTTCTTGACGTATCAATCCCTGCCCTGGAGGTTAGGTCAATAGATTGGGCATTTACACTATTATGCAATTCCCTCTCGTCCCATTCGACATTCAGTTTGCGGTCCCACATTATGATATTTCCCTCTACCATTACGCCCGTAACTTCTGATCCCTTCGACTGATACACAAGAGTTGCTGGTATGTGGTGATTGGGAATGAAATTTGATACTTCGGCATCTATGAAAATAACATCGGCCATTTTATCTACTTCAAGTGAGCCAATACGTTTTTCTTCGCCTATCACTTTAGAACCTTGAATTGTTGCCATTTCTAAAGCTTCTTCTGCAGTTATCGATGATGCGTCTAGGTTCTTTGCTTTCTGTAATAGGGCAGCCGCCCTCATTTCGGAAAATATGGATACAAGATTGTTAGCATTAGCATTGTCGGTGCCTAACCCCACACTAACGCCTGAATTGATCAGTTTATCAATGGGAGCAATACCCGATCCAAGGAACATATTTGTGTTTGGATTATGAGCTACTTTAGTACCAGAGTCCTTCAGGTGGAGAATGTCCTTATCATCAAGCCAAACGCAATGAGCAAGTACTGTCCTTGGGCTCAGATACCCTGATGATCTAAGATATTCAACTGTAGAATCCTCATAGCCAATAGACTCTTCCTTTGTTTCTGCACAATGAGTAGTGGTCATAGTATCGAACTCATGGGCCAGAGCGATAGACCTGGCGAGTCCTTCTGTGGACATTGCGCGCCCAAGTCGCGGAGCAACCCACAATTTGATTCGCCCCTTTCCAGATCCATGAAATTCCTTAAATAAAGCCCTAATTCTTTTAATCGCCTGATTGGTTGTCTCGATCGTGGGGAGTGATCCACTGCTTTGGCGTGATACCCCCAACTCCTTTTTGTTCGCAACTAGGACCCTATCCAGGAACATTGGAGCGTACATAACCCGAATTCCCATCTTTATATAGGTTTCGATTGCAACACGATGACAACCATCGTCAAAATAGCCTACGTTGTCCACAATGGTGGTGATCCCAGATCGGATCGCTTCTTCACAATAAAGATTAATCGCTGCTCGAATATCAGTTTCGATATAAGCATGGCGAGCTGGATCTAAAACGTTTACCAGCCAATTAAATAATGACCGATCTTGGGAAATCCCCCCTCTCAGTAATATGCAGTCTGCGTGAGTGTGAGCATTTATGAATCCGGGGAGTATTATCTTGCCAGTAGCATCAATCACGTTGCCTTGGATTTTATTTACCGGGATCTCCTCGATAGTCCCAATCGCAGAAATTTTGCCATTATGAATCTCCAGCACTCCATCCTTGATTATTCTTCGTTTGGGATCCATGGTGACTAAAGTTCCGCCTCTGATCCAGAACCTACTCATTTAGCACTCCCTAAAAGTTATATTGGGGAAGATGTTGTTTATTACGTCTCTGCCTCTCTATCAAATGATTGTGCCAATGATCGAGGTGCGCCGACTTTTTTAACCAAACCTACCCGCCAAGTGACAATCCACACAACTGGTGTTGTAGAGATATTCAGCAACATCTGAAGAAAATATATTTGAATTTCTGTCCCAAATGCTTGCATGCGGAATTGGATACCTTCAATTCCGCAAGCTGATTCTTTACAGGGGAAGCTACCGGCAGATGGCTTATGGATATTGTTTTCGAAATCGATGAGGAAGTCATACGAGCTTGAATTTCTTCGAACAAAATTCGCAGCAACGATGTTGAGCAAGACCGAATAGCATCCATAAATATAGTCCTTTATTTTGCAAGTATTTTGGCAAAGGGGGCGGAATAAATAAAGTGTCAAATGTAATTGTTAATATTGCTTAATTATTATTGAGGCATAATCTTAAGATATTATGCTCTGCTCTTTGTATGTCCTCAGAACATATGGGACAAAAGTAAGCCAAAACTAAGAGAGTATTTGCCCCTTCGGATTGAGGGTCAACGGCCACCGGGCTTGAGCTTCCAGGTTCCACTTTCTCCGGTGCATTCGTGATCTCGCTCCTTAAGGAGACGTACTTGCCTTCGCTTATTATCATGCCGAAGGATCAACTGCAGAATCACTAACTCGGATACCCACTCTCAGTTAAATGTTTTGGATAATGTTACCTGCTGCATAGAATTCCTTTTTGGATATGTTATATTGTGTCTCGAAAAGCGAATTACCCTGCGCACAAATCCGCTAGGCACGCGGGAGTGCGTTGTATGGTGGAAAAACATCATCCGGAATGATTATGCGGCAAGTCGGTAGTATTCATACGAGAATGGCGCGCGAGATTGCACTAGAATTTAGAACGCATATAGTTTTTGCACCTTACCTGATGATGGGTCGAATCTCATGATCCTAGGCGAAGCCAATGCCAGTACTTTAATGGGTCGAGGAAATGCTTAGAAGGGAGGGAGAAGCGCACATGGTTGAATTTCTCATCACGAACGGAACAGTCGTCACGCCTCAGGGCATCATGAAACTTGACATCGCCGTGGAGAAGGGCACGATTGTCGCCCTGGGGCAACCCGGACAGCTACCCTCAGCCAAACAAACCCTGGATGTATCCGGGTTGCATGTTCTCCCTGGATTGGTTGACGATCACGTACACTTCCGCGAGCCCGGATTGACCTACAAAGAGGATTTCAAGACCGGGTCGCAGGCCGCGGCTGCCGGTGGGGTGACCACAGTCTTCGATATGCCCAACACCGTTCCACCTACGGCAACAGGCGAAGCATTCAAGCAAAAGGTTGATCTGGCCAATGGCCGGTCTTATGTAGACTTCGGTATCTATGGAGTGATCACACAGGATAACCTGAATCAGATCTTGCCCATGGCGGAAGCAGGCGCTATTGGCTACAAGCTATTTATGGGTGAGACAACTGGCTATATAAAATGCCCCGACGATGGTCAACTCTACGAAGCCTTCATGAAGGTTAAGAAATCTGGTTTACGAGTAGGTGCTCACGCTGAGAATGACTGGGTCTTACAGCTCCTGAAGGGGAAGCTGATTGACCTCGGGCGCACCGATCCTAGGGCTCACCTGGAATCCAGACCACCGTTCGCCGAAGCAGAGGCTATCTGCCGCGCTCTGATAATTTCCGAAGCGGCTGGCAATCCTTTCCATGTATTCCATCTCTCAACGCTCCAGGGGCTGAAGCAAATTGTGGATGCGAAACAAAGAGGGTTGCCTATCACCGCCGAGGTTCTTGTTGGCCACCTGCTCTTGGATGACAGCGCCTATGAGACTCATGGCAACTTGATCCGCCTTAATCCGCCCATCCGACCGAGAGAACACCAAGAGGCCCTTTGGGGAGGCTTGAGGGAAGGTTGGATTGATGCCATTGCCACCGATCATGCCCCGCATAGTTACGAGGAGAAGACCGCTGACAACGTGTGGGAGGCAGCCTGCGGCTTCATCGGTGTTGAAACGGCACTACCTCTTATGCTCACCCAGGTGAATGAGGGAATTCTGTCTCTCCAGCGCTATGTCCAGGCTGCTTGCGAAAGTCCTGCCCGCATCTGGGGTCTCTATCCTAGGAAAGGAGTCATTCGAGTGGGTTCCGACGCCGACTTTGTGATAGTTGACCTTGCAAAGGAGTGGGTCATTGAGGGGCGCAAGCTGCACAGCAAGAACACTCTCACGCCCTTTGAGGGCTGGCGCGTGCGAGGGTTGCCTCGCTATACCATCCTGCGAGGAGAGGTGATAATGGATAAGGGGGAAATAATAGGGTCTCCTAGAGGGGAGCTTGTCCGACCGAACAAACTCGAGGTTGAAGACGCCCCGTACTTTTCAGCAGCTCCTTAGCTGCTTATAGGGTGGATCTATGTATTCGAAGATTTTAAAGCAAGTCGATGAGCGGCGGGAGCAGACGATCGAACTGCTCCAAGCAATGGTAAGAATCCCCAGCCCTTCCTTCCAGGAAGGGCAGTTGGCGGCCTTCGTGGAAGAGACATTTAATAAGATGGGACTGTCCACCTTCACCAACGCGTTGGGTGATGTAACCGGAGTTGTACGAAGTCCACTTGAGGATCGAACCCTCTTGCTCAACACTCATCTAGATCAGGCTGAACCCGGAGACATGGATGAACCTTACTCTGGGAAAATCATGGATGGCGAGACCTTTGGGGTGAGTGGGGTGGTGGTCTATGGTCGAGGAACCAATGGGCAGAAAGCATCACTGGCAGCCATGATCCAGGCTGCGGCAGTGGTCCTTGACCTTCAAATTCCATTGCGGCGGCGGTTCGCCATTAACGTGGGCGTAATGGAAGAGTGCGGGGGGCATCTGTCGCCCAGGCACTTGATTGAGGTGGACCGGTTTCCCGTTGGTGCCGTTCTATGCGGCGAGCATACCAACTTGCGCCCGGTCAACCGACAGCGCGGGATGCTCCACTTGCATGTTCGCATACAGGGCAAAGGTGCTCACGCAGCCGCCCCGGAGGGCTCCTCAAGCGCCCTCACGGGTATGGCTCGGGTGGCCTTGGCTTTGGAAAATCTCAAGGAACGCCTGCCCGCCGATGATAAATACGGTAAAGCCCTCGTCTCACTCAACAAGATGCGCGTAAGCCCTAATGTGATCAATGCCATCCCCGATCTTTGCGAGGGCGTGGTTGACATCCGCCAGCCGGCCTCAATGTCGCGCGACGAAATCGTTGACCTGGTCAAGATGGCCATTGATGAAGCATTAATCCAGCAGCCTGGGTTGCAACACGCCGCCGAGATCCGAAAGCGACGGGTGCGGAGTTACACTGGATTGGAAGAATATTCTGATGGCGGAATGTTGCCTTTCTTCACTTCTGAGGATGACCCTCTTGTCGTAGCGCTAACGGAGAGCATCCAGCGCGTCACATTGAAACGGGCCGAGCCAGAACTGTGGTCGATCTCCAGCGAAGCAGGATACTTCTCCACGGTCGCTGGGATCCCCGTGGTCTGTTTTGGACCTGGAGAGGACCGCTTTACGCACAATCGGTTGGAGCACGTGAGAGTTGAGGATCTTATGACGGCCGCAAAAGTTTACGCTTCAATGATCTACAAGCTATGTTGCTAAGGTCTTATCAAATGTCAGATGTTACTTACTTATCTCTCTAGCTCCAGT
>SDBU01005239.1_pt1 | contig 15604 bp, 18 predicted proteins | sample 2277071 | NCBI WGS metagenome assembly SDBU01 (sample SAMN10397929, study PRJNA504765) | marine sediment metagenome | isolation source: marine sediment core GS08_GC12, 126 cmbsf | place: Arctic Ocean: Gakkel Ridge, Loki's castle | collected 2008
ATATCGTATCGCTTCGGATACCCATGACTTCAGTCGTGGGAGGAGAAGCGATTTCCTCTGAAAGTTTTGTTTGTTCTGGATGTTTTCCAGGATTTTTAAAATCAATTTCTTTTTTATATTTTTGATAATATTTATCTTCTTCATCTCTATGATTTTCTTCACATATTTGAATATCAACATAATTTGATTCTATTTCTCCACAAAATTCACATTCATATATTTCTTTAGTTGATTCTGTTGGATGGTCTATATCACTACATTCAATCGCACATTCCCAAGCAGTTTCATAATTATCATAAAAATTATTACAATATGGACATCTCCAGCCTTCTTTTGAATTATCTATTACCATTTTCTTTATTGAATACCCCCCACTTTAGTGGGTGGGAAGGTGTTATTTCTTCAACCTTTTAAAGTGTGAATAGTATTGGTGCATCTTCTTGAAAACTAATTTGTCATAGACTTCTCCCACTTGAGTGCCTTTGATTTTGTCTGCTTCATTCATAGCTCTGTTTAGGAACTTATCGTAAAGTGGTCTGTTTTGTTTGTACAGATCCAGTAATACTTTGTCTATATTTCCGATTTTATCTCAAACCTCCTATAATTTACATAATTGCACTTGAAACATTTCATTCCTTTGTAAAGGATCTTTTTATAAAATCGTGGCAAGGATACTCTACCCTTTAGGGATGAGAGGAATTGCCACTCACCTCTTTCTTCTTGATTGTTAATTTAAATGTGGTTAAATCATAACCTCTTTTCTCTAATTCTGCCATTAAACCATGATGAAAGTTATTATCTTCTCTTCCAAAATCATAATCTAAAGTTGAATGGATTAGTGATGTATCACATTTAGGTATTCCATCTCCCCAAGAGTATAAAATATCGTTTTCTCTTTTGCTCCATTTTACAACTATTGTTTTAGGTTTTGTCATATTTTTAAAAGCCCACTACTTTAGTGGTGGGATTATTTTACTTTTGTCTATATTTCTTGATGGTTTGTATCTTGTTGAGTTGCAATTAGGACATTTCACTTTCAAAACATCTTATCAATCATTTCTCTATTCTTATCTAATGAATTAATTTCTTTAATTGTTTCTTCTGATTTTTTGTATGCTTCTAATAGATTAATCAAAGCACTTAATCTTTCTATTCTGTATTCGTAATTAAGTTCTTTTTTTCTGTAACCTTCCCCTATTATTGGTGCTGCTGATACTACCTTATGTTTTCTTGTTTCTAATTCTTCTAATGTTCTTTTTAATTCTGGCAGATATTCAAATCCTACTACAATTATTGGATTCAAAGATGTTATAAATTCTGCTGCTTTCTGAATTTTTTCATCCATTGTTCTGTACCTCCTTTTAATCATAAACATATTTGTTTACTATCTTCTTTTCTTTCTTGAATCTTTCTTGGTATTCTTTGTTAAGTGTGCTTAGCCAGTGATCCCAGAGCTTTCTATTTATTCTAACTAATTTAAAAGACACGTTGTTTTTTATGAAAACTTTCTCAACTAGCTCTACGATAGGCATGTTGTTGCAATCTGTACAGTCTAGGATTTCTATTTCTTGCTTGAATAGTTCTTTTATGAAGTTAAACATTAATCCTCTCTCCTATTTTTACATTGAATTTTTTAGGAGTTGATAGATTATACTGTTTGTCCATTTCTTTGAAAAATTCTTCTGCTGATTTGTAAGTTCCTGAACCTTTCCAAATTTCTTTTAATGCTTCTTCGTATCCTTCATATCCTGGCATTAAATAAAAAGTATCTGGAGTTGAAGCAAAATACTCACCTTCTTCTTTAATCATCTCAATCTGGAATTCATCTTCAGTTAGTTTTACTTTGCCTATGTTTTTGTTAAAAATACCTTGATTTTCATTACAAAAAGGACATATATCAAACTCTCTTGGTACATATGCTATACCTCCACACCATTTACAAAACCAAATATATTCACTATCCTTATTCCAAAACACTTCTTCGATTTTTCCTTTCTTTGCTGATGGTTTGATTTCTGTCTTTCCAAATATTTCTTTTCTTTTTTCTTCATAATTTCCAGAATATAATGGATGTAATTTAGTCCAATCAGGGTAATCTCCTTCCATATCTTTTCTTAATAAAACAGTTATTTGATATTTTTTTCTATCTATTTTGTATAAATTAATTAAGTCATTTGCAGTAATGTAATGAGAATCTCCATCATTTTTACTAACTATTGAACCAGGACATAACAAAATTTGCTTTATTTTCTTATCTTTCCAAGCAGGACTAATAAAAACAGTCTTCTTTTTACTTAGAAGAGCAGAAAGTTCTTTTTTGTTTGTTATGTTTATCATGTTTTATTCCCCATCTTTAATCCTATTTCATACTCATTAGGAACTATAAGAATACCATTTCCACAAGCGTGGCATTTGATTATAATCTGCCCTTTTAAGCTCTCCTCTCCATCATAATATCCATGATCTATTTCAATATGTCCATTAAATTCAACATTAGTACTTTTGCATTTATTGCAAGTAATTTTAAATAAATCAAAATCCCATTTGTTATTTGGTTTCATAAACTTTTTTTTGAATTCATCATAATTCATTTCTTCCATTTTAATTACCTTTCAATATAGATTGTGCTCTTAAAAATTTGTCAACAAGAGATTTGCATTCATCTAAACTTTTGTTGGTTATAATATATGGATTATCTAAACCTAAATGATCGAGTAATTTTGTTGCTCTTTCTGGACTTGTTTTTTCAGCAGTGTAATCCCACAACTTTGATAACTTATCTACTTCATCCCCTTTTAATATTTTATTTTCCACTTTTATCATCTCCCTATTCTTCTTTTAAAACTTCATTACTTTTGTTTCTCCAATTAAATAATGTTTCTGTTAATATTCCTACTATTGTAAAATGGCTTTCTCCCAACTGTGTTACTAATTCATAAATAAAAGAACTACAAGCATCTGTTGACGACTCTGTTTGTTTTATCCATTCAACAATATCTTTTGCTTTATTTTCTAATTCTTCATAAAATTGTTTTTCGTTTATTTTATTTTTCATGGTTTACCTCCTTTAAAGCTATTTTTAAATTTTCCTTTGTTAAATAAAAAGGTGGCGGTTGTTTTAGTTTAATTTCTTTAACTATTCCAAACATCACATTATTATTTTCTAATATATTTAAATTTGATTTTATAAGTTTCTTTTTCATCTTTGTACCTAGTGCCTTTACTTTAATTTCCATTAACCTCCAGTTTGTTTTAATATTCATATATCCAACAAAAACCAATGTTTTCTTTGCGTCATAAAAATACTTTCTCAAATAGTTGGATTCCTTTCTATCTAAATGCTGTTGAAATCTTTCATGAATATTACTGGTTATTCCTACATAAAATATTCTTTCATGCCCAAAATATCTGCTCTTTTTTCCACGATTATTTACATCTAAGATATACAAAAATACAATCTTTGTTTTATTTTTTCTTTCCATTTTTTTTGCCTTCGAATGAAAATAATGAAGCTAACTTATCTTTTCTAACATTATCACTTTCTTTTGAAACACTGTGTTCGAACTGCCAATAAGCTAACTCCAATTTCTTTTCCCTGACCATATATTTTGTATATTCTGAATCATTGAATAAAATCCTCTTTAATAATTGCTCTAAAAAATCACTGTTTGATTGGCTTGAATCTTTTGCTTTTTCCCTTATTCTTATTATGATCCACTTGGACAATGAAAACGATATTGGTTTTTTTTTACTTCTTGAAGGTATTGAATTTCTTCCCATTTTTATAAAATTAATATAAACTTAATAACTTTATATTTTCTTGTGGTTCTTGCCTTTTCTCCTCTTTATAAATCAAAACACGTTTGTGTTTAGACTTAAGTCTAAAAAGATTTTGTTTTTGAAGACACGTATATCGTCTTAAAATAAAGTTAATAACTTTATATTAACTTTATTATTACAAACAAAGAAAAACTTATACGACTTTTGCATAAAACCACTGTTTCGTGATTAGACGTTACGTCATTTTTAATTGGTCTTATTGATCATATAATAAAAAGAAATGAAATTTTTAAACAAAATAACAAGCCTTTTTATTTGCTATTTCGTTCTTTCAATTCTTTTTTGTATTACCGAAAAATATATAAAGATAAGAAATCTAACTCTTCTTGACCAGAGAGTTAAGTTTCTTTTTTTTTATTTTCTTCTTCATCTAATTTTTTCTGAACAAATCTACTAAGATTAATTGACTTATCAATAATCCATTTTTCATGTTTATCTGTTATTGTTATTGTCTTAGTTTTCATTATAATACCTATTATAAATATAACTTATATATATTTTTTTCTATTTTTGATTATATAAGAAAAAGCCCTTTATTTATCCTTATTTAAAAGATTATTCTAACTATACAAACCATTAAATCTATTAGAATATACCCTGAAAAGCCCGAATAAGCCCTATTTACTCGTCTTCTTCATTATCTTCGTCGTCTTCCTCTTCCTCTTCTTCCTCGTTTTTTGCAGTCATTCCAAGAACCTTTCTTTTTATTATTTTCAATAGATTTTCTACAATAGGCACAGCACCCAAAACCATAAGATACTCATAAGCCCCTGAGATATCCATGTCTACGAACGCTGTAATTAATCCAGCCACTAAAGAAATTACCATTGTCACTCCGAACTTCTTTACATCAAATGGCTGTCCTTCTTTCTTGCCCCACTGGGTAAGTCCATATGTAAATCCTGCACCTATTGCCCTTAATATACTTAAATAATCCATGGTACTACCTCCTTAATTTTTTTATATTAAAATCTTTTGATAATGCTCCGAACTTATATCTTCCATCAACTTCCCAACAATAATTTTCATTAAATAAATAACATATCTTATAATCACTTCCTTCGTGTGATATCATACTCCATTTGTTTGTTGTTGGCTCAAGTATGTATAATTTATCCTGGTTTATTGATACTGCAAAATAATGGCCAGTTGTTTTATAAAATCCTAATGCTGCAAAAAGATTATTTCCTAATCCATTAGATTTGGCTTTTGCTATTCTGTATGATCCTGAATCATCGCAGTCTCCTGCTTTCAATACCATTGTTTCTTCTGGCAGCTGCCATACATCTAATGCCCCTTTATAAGCAAAGTGATCATAAACATATTTTATATTTTCTTTCCAAATAGATTGTAATGTGCTTTTTTTATTAACTAAGGTCAACCTTGGTGCAATAAAATCACATATATTTAATGGTATTAATTTTTTATCTTTAATGGCCCATCTCTTTGTGTATATTAGTTTTCTCTGTTTGTATTTGCTATTTAGAAAATCTTCGTATTTCTTCCTTGGATTAATCTTTTCTTTCAGTTCTTCAATAACTTTAATTCTGTTATTAAGCATATCTGTCATTTCTTTAATATCTTCATGTAATTCACTAATTATATTATCATGATCTTTGTATAAATCCTTGTAAATCCACAACAATATTTTCTTAAACATTTTTCTTTTCTTTCTTTTCCTTTGCTATTTTCCTTGCGTTCTTTGTATGATCTTTGAAAGTTCCTATACTTAATAATATTTTTTTAGAACTCAAATCATGGAAATCTACGTTAGGCCTGTTACTAGCTCTGTCTAAAGCTTTCTGCAGAACCTCACCGAATCTTAGATCAGGAAATTCTTCATGAATATCTCTTAATTTATCTAAAATTTTAATGAAATTCAAGTCTGCCATTTACCATTCGCTCCAATACATAAGTGTCAAATTTCCACTAAAATTATTAGAATCTGCTGTATTTAAGATTGTTATTGATGTGACTGTTGCTGGACTATTCCACCTACCACCAAATGCTGTCAAATCTCCGCCAGCGTGTCCAGAAGTAATACTACAGCTAACATCACAATTCCCAGTTGGTCGCCCCTCAAAGATAAGCTCAAATGAACTTGTTTGATTTGTTGTTGGTTCCATGTTTATAATTCGGATATCCCCACCATTATTTGCATTGAAAGTTGTACCTAATACATATCTTTCATCATAATTATTTCCTGTATCTGCATTAAATTGTATTCCTATTTCATATTGATTAGCACCATCATTAATTATCCTACCTACTAACTTCCATATCTTTTTTGAAGGAAGTCCACTGAATGTAATAGTAGCAACCCCACTAATTGTTTTTGTTTCTTGGATTACCCAGTGTCCTGACGCATCAAATGTATCATTCAAGTCTGCATTTGATACTGACTCTTCAACCCAATCTGTTCCACCTAACTTATCATTTTTAACAGCCATATATATCCTCCTCCTTTTTTATATTATTTATTATATTTTAAGATCCTTCTACAACCTTTATAGTAATACTTGTATCTAAAAATATTTGTATATCCGAAGTCTTATTTATAGCAGTCAAAGTATTCCTAGTCCACATATTTCCTGCAGCGGCTGCATCAAACCAACCTGTCTCTGAAACAGAATTTCCGTTGTTCTCTGTCGTAAGTATTCTAAGAGATGCTATCACTTTGTCTGAAATTGACTTGTCGAAATCGTCTATCGCGTCTCTGAAATCCTCGGCTTCTAGTGCTGTATCTGAAGCAACAGGAACGGTTTGACCATTTCCTACAGATCCATGAGTAAAAAGTAATTCTAAATCATCTTTAATATCTGAAACTGCTTGCGAAATAAGTAAGCTTGTTAAAACCATGTTTATCCTCCTCCAGTATCATTTATTGTAAAATTAAATTCGAATCCCCACGTAGCTCTATCCACATCAAGACTCCAATTATGGTAAACCTGAGATATATTCAAAAGGCTCAAAGTGCAGTTTATGAAATTCGAACCGAATCTGGGTATATGGAACATTGTCGAATTCGAAGTTGTTATATTCATACCATTACAATCCCACTCAAACCATTTAAATGTTTGGTTTATTGCAAGATATATCGAGATATTGTTATACCCTGTGTTTTCTATTTTAAAAAGATACGGCGTTCCATCTCCAGAACTCATGTTAACGTGAGTTATATTCTCATCATTCATGTTCCAGGAATAATTGCCCGATATTATATTAGTAATATTAAGTATAACCGACCAGTTGAGCAATGACCAGTTGGGTGCGTAAACAAGTTTCGATATGTTAGGGTGAAACGAATATCTGAATCCAGACGTGTTTATTAAAATAGATCTTCCTTCTCCCCAGAATTCATTTCCGCTTGTGTTGAATCCTAAGCAGCTCCAAGTAAAGTCTCCATTGCCTAAAGTAAGATTCCAAGTCGCAGTTAGATTTATAGATTCATTAGTAAGTGATGATGTGTTGAAAGAAAAAGTCGTGTTGAAAGCGAAGTTTTCATCAAAATTGTCTGTTATGTAAAGGCTCAGATTGGTTGTGTTGAAAAGTGTAGAGCAATTGAAAAGTATCTTTATAGAAAGATCTGTGTCGTTTGTGAAATTTGCTAACGGATTATTTAGAACTATAAGACTAGTGGCAATATAGAGTGTATCACAAGTTGAATTCTCATTTCCCCTTGTGTCATTTGCATACGCACAATAATTGACTCTTCCAAATAAAGAAGTTACGTTAATCGTATGGTTGGCAGAATGATTTCCACCTATACTGAATCTCTGTGCAGTAAAGTTAACCCATGTTCCTTCGTCGTCCCATCCAAACCATGCTGAGCTAATGTTTAAATTGTCAGTCCAGAATACGCTAAGATTTACCCAGTCTCCAGTGCTTGGAAAAGTAGAATTAGTTTTAAGCCTTAATCCTACTGGAGTTATATTATCTAAAGTTATTCTAACTTCCCTATTATTATTTGAAAAATTATGGAAATTATTAAGGCTGTCGTTAGCAGAAAGGTAAATAGAACCGCTTTCTGTCAATACATCTCCAGAATCTAGTGTACAATCGTACTCAAAATTGTCCGAAGTTGTGCAACTAGTTGACATCCTTTCGAAGCTCTTGTTCTCGTTAGATATCCTCACTCCTGTGCAATTCTGGAAATCATCTACACATCTAACCCTCAAAGAAGGCGTGGTGTCATCAGTTACATAAGGCTCGACAATAGAAAAAGGCGTGGTCAAATTTATAGAAGACAAAACAGGCGGTTTGTTGTCATAGTGAAAAGTAAAGTTATCTAAAGCAAATAAATCTTGGTCTGTATACGAGCAGTTTACGTTCCATATAATATTTTGGTAAACCTCTTCTTCTGTCATTCTCACGTACATTGTTGTTTTTACGTTAGCTGAAATATTTGTCCAGGACTCGTTTCCCTCGAATGTTCCAGAGAGGTTATGAAAAAGCGTACAGTTTCCTTTTCTAGAAGATAAAAATATAAACGACTGTGTTAAATTATTATCGGTTGTTCCGTTGGGCGGGTTTATTAAGGTAATTTCTTTTATTACAAAATCTAGACAAGACCTGTTAGTGTTATCACTTGTGTCATTTACATAAGAACAAAAACCTACGTTACTAGAACTGTTCGCCGTGACGTTGTAAGTATAGTTTGCTTTAAAAAAAGTGTTTCCCTCTATGTTCACTGCTGTGAAGTTTACCCAAGAGCCTGTGTCATTTGTCCCGAACCAAGTTCTGCTTAAGTTATAAGTGTCGTTAGACTTCCAGGAAAAGTTGTGAAAAACAAATCTTTGTAAATTGGTATCTGTGGTATTTACTATCAAATTTATTGAAGGAAATACTGTATCTACAACCCCCAAACTAATTAACTGGCTTATATTCACTGTCCCATCCCCGCAGATGTACTCAATAGTTTCGTTGAATATTCCGACGGTTGTGTAGTTAACCAATCCAGTAGATATGTTTATGTCGAACTTAGAAGCATTGTCATAATAAGAAATAGTATCGTACTGGTCTATATCTATGCAGTTCATAATTTCTACATAGTTAAAAAGAACCTCTATTGTTTTGTTTGCTAAGTCTTGGTCTAAAGTCAAATTGTCGTTAACGTTCAAAACGTCTATATAGACTGTAAAATTGGCTATGTCGTCTCCGTCATTCGCACCTACGGTACAACTTGCGTTTGTCTCGTTTGAGAACCAGTTGGTTACGCTTTGATAATAAAGAGATACGTTATTAGTTGTATTAATAAAACATTTTACTTGGCTTGTGTTCTGTCCTTCTATTGTAAAATTAAAAAAATCTATGGTTTCATTCACATCAAAATCTTCTACATAAAGAGTAAGGTTAAAAACACTCGTATAGTTTTCAAAATCTTCGTTTAATGTAACGTTGTCTATGTCTCTTATCCAAGTAGGCTCTATGTTTTCAATCAAAAGCTTAGAAGAGTTTACCCCTTGTCCCCAAGAGAGATAATCAATGGGTGTTATTTCTACTGTTACGTTGTCGTGCTTTCTTGTTAGGTTAGAGATTAGTTCGGCTCCTTTGTCGCCAACTCCTGCGAGATACATTCTTTTAATTGTCTCATTTGATAAAGTTTTATTAATAAAGAAAATATCATCTATCTTTCCTTGATATTCTCTGGCAACTCCGTGAGAACTATCTCCTATCTGAATATTTCTTGTTCCGTAAGTTGGTTCTATAATTAGTTGGGTTATATCCTGATAATCTACATATTCTCCATCAATCCATAAAACTAAATATTTTTCTTCAACATATTGTCCAACTAAAAAATGCCAACCATCATAATAAGCACCTAATTTAACTACATCAGGAAAACCACTTGCATTATCTCTTATAAAAAACTCTATGTTATCTTCTTCATAAAATAAGCCCCAATTAAAATGTCCGATAATACTCGCTAATCTTACAGAAGCAGAAGAATTAGTAGCATATATCCAAGCACCTACTGTAAAATTACCTGTTTCAAAATTATTTGCTGTGTTTGGAATATAAGCAAAACTACTAGCAAGACCATCTAAATTTAAACTTCCATCTCCTACTTTTTTAAAAGTTGAATTAATATCTAATCCATTTTGAAATATTAAATCATAACTATTACTATAATCTCTATTACCATAATCAAAAGGAAAGTAAAATGGTAAGTTTTTATTATCTTGAGGACTCTCAGCAACTAAACTATTATTAACCCACCAGCTATAAGCAAAAGAAACATTAGTTCTGCTTGGATGAATACCTACTGCTGTTGCTGTTATGTTAGATAGAGTGTTTCTTCTTCTGTTGTAAATGGTTGAGACTTCTCCACTACTTAGAGCTTTGTTGTAAATAGTTACTTCGTCTATTGTTCCGTTGAAAGGAAACTGGTTGTTATTTCTATAATTTCCTAAACTAAAAATATTTCCTGTTGTTAAACCGTTAAGAAACTCAATTGAATCAATAATAAAATCACCATCTTTATATAAAAGTAAATTTGTAGAATTATACACTCCTGTAATAAAAGTCCATTCATTTATATCTACAGTAGTAGTAATTGTTTTGGTAGCAGTTCCATTTCCAACTCTAAAAGTAAAAGTATTACTATTAACTGATGTATAAAAAACCATCACATTATTAGCGGCAGTACCAGTATCATCTCCTAAATTGAATGGAACTTGAACATCACTATCATCAATTTTTTTAATCCAAAATGAAACGCTTCTTTCAGTTCCAACTGGAATAAAATCTCTTGTTATATAGTCATTAACTCCATCAAAGAAACAAGCACCAGAAATCTCTCCAGTAATATTTACTACACCTGACAAAGTTGAGGCGTTGTAACGCCTCGTACCATCTAAACCTTTACAAATATCAAGTGAATAATAAGCAGTAACATTTTCAGGAGAAGGAAGATAAGAGATAAAAGTAGTATTAGCTTTAAATGAAATACTCATCTCTAAAGTATTCAAAGCAGAAAGCGGAGCAGTATCAAAGTTATTAAGTGTATCATTACAGCCAACATAGACATTGTCTAACTCACCGCTTAGTCTTTGATTTACAGGAAGTGTGCAGGTATGACTTTGAGTTCCATCTCCAGAAGTGCAGGTTCCGTGAGTCATAGAAGTAAAGTCTTCATCTGTATCAGAAATACGACACCAAGCGTTTTTGTTTGTGTCAAAAGTAATAGTAGGAGTTACATCTCCTTTTGTGTCATAAGGCTCTGTAGTGTCTCCGTAAACATCTATGTTTGAAATAATAACATCAAAAGGACAAACATCTCCATAAATTGTTCTGTTCCAAATCATTATATTATCAAAATAAATTCCACCTTCTACATCTTGTCCTGTAAAAGCTCTAACGTGATTATCAGCAGGATTATTCCACTCCTGATTAGTTGCTGTATTATAAATGGTTCCATCATTTAATTGAGTAGTTGATGAACTGCCTGAATATCTGTTTCTTATAGTATCCCATTTAGGAGTTCTTGGAATGTCTATATTTGTTGTTTGCCAAGAACCATCATAATAATCCCATTTACCGCAGACAGAAGCACCATCATTTTCCCAAGCAACTAAATTATGAGATGAATCAAATCCAGCCCCTGTAAAAAAACTACAAGTACTTATTGTTGAAAATGAAACATCATATTGAACAGTAACATTATTTCCGCTTATAGCATATTTTCCTTCGATGTAATTATTTGGCTGTATTCCTTGTAAATATACTGAATTAGTGCTTCCATTTCCATAAGTTGTATTTACTATGGCTGAAACTGATACAGAAACATCACCCCAAAGACCGCTTGAATTTACAGCACTTCCGCTTTCCCAGTCTTCAAAAAATAAATAATCATCAGTATCAGTTGAACAAACAACAGCATAAACATTAAAACTTAACAAAACCATTACGATTATCAAGATAATCAACTTATTCAAATTTCATACACCTCTTACCTGGAAAGCTTCCAATACATTTTTTTATTGTTATTCCTTTTATTGTATAGTTTACGCAATTAGTTTCGCTCCCCCAGTCGTTGTAAATAAAATGCGTTGCGTTCGCTATGAGATAAAGTTCGCCTGAATAGAGCTTTTTGGTCTTGCAATCTCCGAACTCGCAGCTCTTGCAACCTATGCTTTTCTTAGTATTTATGCACTTGAAGTTGCATTTAGAATAGTTAAGAAGCAAGGTTTTTTCTCCGAAGTTCAGGTTGAAATACGAAGTATCTCGAATACATTTAGTGTAGTTAAAAGTCTCAAGGTGCTTTCCAGTTACTTCCCAGTTTTTATAGTTCTCTGTGCCGTTTACTTTCCATTCGTTTGTCTGATTTATTTTGCTCCAGACCCAGCCATAAGTTTTTCTTTCTCTTGTAACAAAGCCGTAGTCTATAATTGTTTTATCGTAGAAAAACATATCTCTTTCGCAACTTTTATGATTGTCAATAGAAATATTGATTCCTCGAAAAAAAGGGTCCACATTCATAGCTTTAAATCCCCATTTAATATCTTGAGCAGGATTAAGTTTACAAACCCTTACTCTGAAAGTTCGAGGTTTGTTTTTATAAAGTTTTAAAACATATTTGTAATCTCTGTAAAATGATTTCTGAAAGTCAAAAGGTCTATAGCCGTCTTTAAATCTGCCGTCGTTTATTCCTAAATCAAAAGACCTAACGTTCTGCCCGAAATCTATCGTCAAGTTATCTTTATTGTAGAAATACCAAGTCTTGTATTTTGCTTTTACAGTGAAATATCCAATACAATCAGAATCTTCTGGATTAATACAGTTTCCAGAACAAGTTATATCAGGAGAAGTTGAAGTTTCAAAATGGTCAGAAAGAAAGAACCATAAAAAGATAGTTATGACTGTCAAAGTCGTTGCAGTTCCTATGTATTTAACTTTATTAGCCATTTCAATTCCTCGTAAACTCAACTAGCATATCTTCTACAAAAGTATCATAAGCCCCGTTTCCAATAAAAACCATCATAATCCTTAAATCGTTTCCCTGATTGGTTATATTATGAGACGTCTCTGCTGTGACTTCCTCCCAATTAGATTCTCCGTTTGCAGATATATAAAGTTTTACAATATCATTACCGAATAGAGTTTGTGTTGGAGTAAGAGTAATCGTAGATAGATTTCTTCCACCTACAAAAAATTGCACAGTTTTGAACATAGTGGTATATGCTCTGGACTGATCCGTACTTTGAGACATCCTAACTCTTTCATGTGTGGTGTCCAAGTAAGCCGAGCTATCCCCATGCTTGATATCTGTCTCCCTGAAAAATAACCTGAAAGACGTGCTTGATACCCATTCTATCTTTGGAAGAAAACTATCATTAAGTATCGGGTCATCCATACTCCAATATCCCTTAAGATTCGTTGTTACATCAGACTTATTGTAAAGACTCAATACTGTGTCTGCTACCAACTTCTCGTCATATACCCTTACTTCGTCCAAGTTTCCTGAAAAGAATGTAGTGGAGTAGTTTCCAATAAGTAAGTCTGTTGTATTGGATCCGATAGTTGAACCTCCACTACCAACCTTGTCTTCAACTCCCTCTACATAAACGGTTATATCCGTCCCGTCTTTTACAAAAACCACGTGCTGCCATATGTTTGCCGTCAATGCTGTGTTAGCTTCTATCGTAGATTCTGCTCCACTATCAGAATAAAAAAGCTCTACTTTGTTTGAAGAATTAATCCTTATTCCGTATCCATCTGTCCCGTCATATTTACTAAGAAGCCATTTTTGTGCACCAGGAAGAGAAGATACTTTGACTGCCAACGCTATAGTAAGATTTCCAGTTAACCTTAGTTCAGATGAATCTGATACTGTGATTTTGTTGTCGCTTCCATTGAATGTTCCAGAGAAAAGCCTCCATCCATCTGATGTGAATTGATCCCCTCCAATACTAGAACCACCCCATGTTCCATAATTACTATTGTTGGAACAGTCGGCCTCCCTGTTTCTACTTGATCTTAAAAAACTCAAAGTAGGATTACTTAAAACAAAAGAATTCATAGGATTGTTATACAATATCCTATTCCTTACCGTTAAAGTAGTATTAATCTTATGTTTGAAAGTCCTTGCGAATACAGGAGATTCCTCGTCCTGTGTTATTCTCTCAATTTTCTTTATCCTATCCTCAACTTTCCTCTGCCAGTCAAATAACTCAAAATCTCTAGGCCCTAGATCATACCAAGTCTTATTTTGTTGGGCGTTTAAAGTTATCTTTGTTATTACTAATAATTCTGACTTGGTTCTTCCCCCAACAGTATCCACTACTGTAATTAAATCTCCAACTTCTCTTTCAAAATTAATAAATGGTTCATATCCCTTTGCCTTTATATCAGGAGTACTTTTAACATCAACCAAGTTCTGTGCATATTTCCTAGCATCAGCGAAGGTATCTAGAAAAGGGGCTGGAACTTTCTGGAATATTTCATCATATTGTAAAATAGAATCATCATTTTGATAATCAACTGTTACAGGCAATTTGAATTCATAATCAAAAGTAAGAGCGTTATTATTAACAGGAGCGGTAGTGAATGTTATTTGTTGGTTATCAGGATCTACAGAATAAGGACTATCATCTACAGTCGGAGTTACTATCGTCCCATCGTCTATTACTTTAACAACACCCACTGGTTTCTGGTCGAGATCAAATGTTACAGTAGATCCGTCTCCAGTCCCTGTATTCTGTGTAAATCTGCTTATATAACCACCTATTACTTTAGCCCTGTTGAACATAGATGTTGCATCCTCTTTCCAGAATGTCAAAGTAAAATCAGATCCGTTTGTAAAAGTAATTCCAGGATTTGTATTACCTTTTGGTTCGAAATAAACATTGTCATTAACATCTATCCTTAACTGCCAATCAAGTAAGTCCATCTGATCCTTTATCACATCTATAGCGTAACCATTCGCTATATATTTACTTCTTGTAAATCCACTAGTATTTGAAGAAGCAAAAGTTAGATTTGTTGTATGATTATTTATAACATCAGCCACTATATCTTCCGGAGATGTATTTTCATAAACTTGCTCTACTTGAATATTCATAAGCTCATATCCGTTTGTTTTTATATCCAATTCCCACATGAGTTCTTCTTTCTTGTCAACAATTTTCGCTGAAAAATATGAAGTGGAACCATCTTTCCTTTTTAAGTCTATAACACTTCCAACAACAGCACTTGTATTCTTTTCAATAGTTATCTTTCCAGTATTAACTATATGATCATTAGATTTAATTAAAACAATGTTAGAAGTGTTAAGTTCTGTTGAACCCAAAAAAGCCCTTATTCTTTCTGCTACCATTTATATCCCCGCTATTCTACCACGTAAAACTGTTATTGTGCTTATTAAAAAACCAGGAACCCCTGATTCCCTAGGTGTTTCAATATTTACTATGACGCAGGTTATACCTCCAGAGGGTGTAGATATAGCATTAGTATCTGACAAAATCCATGAAGTATCAAATTCATGGGTAAATACATTATTCTTTAGCCAACTAACTTGTTCTTTTATAGAATTTATAGAACTACCAGTTCCATTACTAACATCAACTCCATCATCAAATATATAGAAATTGAATGATAATTCTTCAATTTGTCCAGTGAATCTGAATATTATATTATCGGCAGCCCTTCCTTGGATTAATGGAATGCTAAGAGGTACCTGCCCCATCGGATTCCTTAAACCATGGACTCCTCTAAATAAATATTGATTACCATTAGCTGAATTTGTTATTATGAAATCTATATC
>SDBU01005240.1_pt1 | contig 15604 bp, 10 predicted proteins | sample 2277071 | NCBI WGS metagenome assembly SDBU01 (sample SAMN10397929, study PRJNA504765) | marine sediment metagenome | isolation source: marine sediment core GS08_GC12, 126 cmbsf | place: Arctic Ocean: Gakkel Ridge, Loki's castle | collected 2008
GTTTACCGATAAGCCGTGGAACGCGATGGGTTCTACGAAGATTTCCTTCTATCCTTTTGCCATCGGACTATGCTTTTTCGCACCGTTGGATTTGTTGTTTTCTGCTTGGTTTTTCTATCTCTTCGGCAAAATGCAAAAGATTATCGGCGGTATGGTGGGTTGGTCGAGTATACCCGGATTCCCTTATTACGACGAACAACTATTCGGCGCGGCTATCGGATTGTTGTCTATGGCGATTTGGAACAGCAGAATGCATTTGAGGCAAGTATTCAAAAAAGCGTTTAATCGTAAATCAGATATTGACGATTCGGAAGAGCCACTGAGTTATCGCGGGGCTTTATTGGGGTTGTTTGGGGGATTGTTGTTTTTGATATTCTTCTGTCAACAGGCAGGAGTGTCGGTTTGGGTGGTAATCATTTATTTTGCCATCTATTTTGGACTTTGGACAACCATCACCAAAATCCGCGCCCAGTTAGGTCCGCCGGTTCACGACTTTTGGGCTTATACTTCGGGATTGACTTTTGGACATCCAGATATGATGTTGGTTCCGATTTTGGGCACTCGACGCCTCGGCCCGCGGAATTTGACGATGTTTTCCTTCTTCTGGTGGTTCAACAAGGCATATCGAGGGCATCCCGCGCCGCATCAGTTGGAAGCGTTCAAATTAGCAGAGGCGTCGAATACAAAGAGCAGAAGACTCTTTTGGGGTTTAGTCATCGCATCGGTGCTGGGCGTGATTTCCTGCCTTTGGACGATGCTCCATTTTTCTTATAAAACCGGCGCGCCCGGCGTGCATTATTACGGAGGCGTTTACTTCAACAGCTACCTCCCCCGATGGCTCACACACCCACAGTCAACCAATTACGCTGTGATTTTTGCCATCGCCGGCGGTTTAATATTTACGATTTTTTTGATGACTATGCGCATGCGATTTATCAATTGGCCGTTTCATCCCGTCGGCTACGCGCTGTCGGGGAGTTGGACGATGAATCTCGTGTGGCTGATATTTTTCATAAGTTGGTTGTTGAAACTGTCCATACTCCGCCACGGCGGTCTAAAAGCCTACCGCAAAGCTATGCCTTTCTTCTTTGGACTGATATTGGGAGAATTTACCGTCGGAAGTCTGTGGAGTATCGCGGGCGTCTTATGGAATATACCTGCTTATGCGTTTTGGTATTGAGCCTTAACATCAAATGTATGTAACTCCTTAATGGTGATTTAGAAAACAGCTTCGGGTGAAGCTGTTTTTTTTATGGTTGTCCACAAAAAGAAGTTGCCACGCTAACCGAACATCTTATTAATCTTTGTTGCTGTTTACCAATCTTTGAAATTCTTCCATCTCTCGCAAAGACTCAAAATCTGAATCCGTCTTCGCTTTCTCTCGCCACTCTTCATCCAAAGATACAGCTTCTTTTAATTCGGATAAAGCCTCGTCGTAACGCTCAAGCAATGCATAAGCACAGGCACGATCATAATAAACACTCGCTTCCTCACCACCGGCTTTTAAGAATCGTTCAAAAAATAAGTCTGCCTCTGCTTCGCGACCAAGAACAATAAGTAATGATGCTTTAAACTCTAAGCTAAGTGCATGATTATCATCTAAGCTAAGTGCTTTCTCAATAGATTCCAATGACTTTTGAAAAGAACGCATATACCATAATATCGCACCTTTTGAATACCAAAATCCTGCTTCTTCCGGACTAATTGAAATAGTTTTATCAATAGATTCTAAGGCTTCATCATATTTTTTCAGTTCAAATAAACAACGAGCTTTTCGAATCCAAAATTTAGCTTCTTTCGGATTAATTGAAATGGCTTTATCAATGGATTCTAAAGCTTCATCATATTTTTCCAGTTCAGATAGATGACCTGATTTCATATACCAAATATCAGAATTCTTGGAATCAAGAGAAATTGCTCCATTAAAGGCTTCTAAAGCTTCTTCACCCTGATTAAGCTTGCCTAACGACTCTCCTTTGATAACCCATAAACCTGATAATCCTTCGAGAGAACCTAAGATGAATGATTCTGCATCATACATCTTTAACCCTAAATCGAAATCCTTGGGCGCTAGCGAAATGGCTTCATTAACACACTGTAATGATTCTTGGTATTCCTTAACATTGTAATGACACATACCTTTAAACGTCCACAACATAACATCTTCGGAATCAACATCTAAGGCTTGATCGTATAATTTTATTGCTTCTTCATAGTGCTTTGAGTAGAAGAGAGCATCGCCTTTAGTGCTAAGAAACTCAGTGGTTTTAGTTGTCTCGGTTTTTATTTTATCAAGCCATATAAGAGCCTCATCAGGATTTTCATATTTTAAATAGAACTTTGCAATTCTGAGATAATCCTCTTCAGTTAACGCATCTATCTTTTCCAATCTGTTGATGGTCGCTTTTATTTCTTTTGCCCTATTATCTTGAAGTTTTTTCTTTTTCGGCTTTTTGCTCCTAAATTGAAGTTCTAATTTGAGACGTAAGGCAGGAGCATGTTCAGGGATTAGTTTTAGGAGATTTTCAATTGTATTAAGGGCTTCATGATATGAGCCCCCTTTTCGATATAAGAGAGCCTTCAGTATCTCTTCAGAAACAAAGATTTTTGGTAACTTCTGTAGCAACTTTAAGCATTCAGTTGTATTTCCAGTGTTTAGATAAAAGTTAAGCTGAAGAAATATCTTTGAAGTATCATCGTCAGGTTTATCTGCGATAAAATCCTGTAATATTTGTTCAGCCTTCTCTAAGTTGTCCTGCCCAATGTAGAGTACCATCAAATCAGATGTTGCATTAAAGTTATCAGGGTCGAGTAATAGAGCTTGTTTAAGAGCATTTTCTTTTTCCTCAGCATCATCGTCAGGAATGCTTTTTGCAATTTCATTCCAGATAGAAGCTTTGGATTTGTCATCAAGTTTTTCATCCTGAATTAATGTTCCAAGCCACCTTCGCGCCTCATCTTTTTCGCCACAAGTATTTAGAATTTTTCCCTTTAGTATCTTAAACTCCGTTGATTCTTTGTGCTTATCGCTTGAAAGTATCTCCTCTATCTTTTCCTTTGCCTCATCAAACCTTTCGAGTGCGATTAAAACATTGATGATGTTGTTTAACATACTTGCATCATCGGGTTCCAATTTAAGAAATTCTTTTGCAGCATTAAGGCATTCCTCAAAATTCCTTAGCATAAATTGAGCTTGCGCTAATTTCCCCCATTGCTCTGCATTCCGCGCTGGATATGTTACAAATTGTTTTAAGTGCTTTTGAACTTCCCCTGAATCTGGCAAATTTCTTATGTGGAGTTCTATGATAAACCACAGGTAAGATTGAGGAGATTCAGAGAATAAATATTCAATCTCCCTTCCCTCACAAAAACGGATGTATCTCTTAATATCATCTATGCGATTAGTGAAATTGGTAAGTAAGCTGGCTCCCGCCTGCAGATAAAGCAAACGATTTTCTAAAGAAATGTTTAAGGCAAGTCCTTGCCTACTGAATTGTCTAATTTTTCTAAGCAGGTCTCCACGTTGTTTCTTAGTTAATCCTCCGGATTTATTCTCCAAGCCTTGTTTTACTTCGTTAGTAATTGAAGCAAAAAGATTATCGAAGGATTGATTTGTCTCCAATTCATGTAGAATCTGACTCTCATATTGACGGCCTAAAAGAATTCCCTGCTCTGCCAATTCAAAATTTAATTCTTCTATAGCCGAAAGCCAGAGATTAAGCCAATGATTCACAGTTGTTTTAAATTTCCATCTGAAGCCGTAGGCCAACCCATCTATGCGAGCCGCTTTTGTCTCTTCATCCAAATTGCTTTTATAATTATTCAGATAATCAAAAACGGGTTCTCTACATCCCGCTGATAAATCATCTTCCGGTTCTATTATATCGCTTACCGCCTGAGATTTATCAATGTAAAACCAATTTTGTGAACGGGACCGCACCCATTCATAACGTCCGAATGTTTCCCAATCCTCAGAAGTCCATTCTATATTGAGATGTTTTGCCAATAAGCTAACTAAACCTTTGTCAAACCCATTAAGACAGGCAAGATAAGAAGCAATCTTTGATACATTTCCTTCGGATAGGCTTGCTAATTCATACGTGATTGAACCGATTTGTTCAATTAGGATTGAATCTTCTAGTTTCCCTTCCTCATCCCGCTTAATTGGCTTAATATCATAAATTTTATCTGATTGCTGTTTTATTTCGGCGACAACTTTTCTCCCCTGCTCATCAAGGAGTTGATGGTTGTCTAATAGTAAGAATGCTCGACGAATTCGAAGCCCCTTCTCCCATTTTGCCATGAACGTTGTTAAATCTTGATAAACGTATCTTCCCATATTGGTCGGGTCAAGAAATTCATAGGGTATCTCTTCTCGAATAAGCGAAGGGGTTTGGATAATAGGTTGAATTGTTGTTATGGTTGGATACTGCGTCAGAGAATCTCTTGTAGGATTCCGATCTATCTTACCGGTTTGCTCTAATTCAGGAGGCTGGATGGCTTCAACCTGTTGGATAAGTTGTCCTAGTCTTTCTCGACTCAATTCCTCATGACGTATTTCTTCAATCAGCGTTCTTCCTCTTAAAGAATCAATAAGTTCACGAAATTCCGGCGCGGAAAGTAAGAAAGCAGAATTCCAAACGATGGCACGTTTAAACTCATAGTATAGAAATGAATACAAAATATTTTTTATGCTGGGAGAAGGGGTTTCTTCCTTAATGAGTTTTGAAAGCTCCTCATAAAGTAGAAAACGCTTAACATCAAAATACATCACCCTTAATTTGTAATCCTTTAGCTTATTACTTATACGAAGCGCAAAGTTAAGGGCATCATTAAATTTCAATGTTTCGCGAGTCGGAGCATGGAAACGAGCCTTATCAAGGAAGTGGGGCTTATAGAAATTCTCATAAACTTCCAGTTCGTATTTGGGTACTTCTTCAGAGGACACAAAATGATAAGCGATCGAAGCCCAGGGCATATCATAAGGTAAAAATTCTGTGTCGAAATTAGAGACTGCTTTTGTATCAAACTCTCTGAAGATTTCTTGAAAAGCGTAATTCAGATAGTCGGCTTTCTGTTCAGAATTTTCCCATGATTCATTCAACAGTAATTCGTGGAGCCAAAGATTGCGGCAAAAGGCTATGTTAACTGTAGGCTGTTCTGCTTTAATCCGAGGTAGATTAGGAAGGTTCTTGTCAATAGCTTTTATAATGAGATTAAGATTTTCAAAAATAGCTTTTACGAATTTTGAAGGTTCCCAAATTATGTGATAGTTAAATTCAGGTTCAGTATAAAGCTTTTCAGTAGCATTGAGACCGCCTATAAAATCACAATATAAGTAAGTTAGTTGGTCTCCATATTCTTTGCGCAATTTTTCAATATCTATCTCACTAAGCTCTATCATTAGTACGTTTCCTGGATTAAGTGCCTTGTTTGGTTCAAAACCTTTTCTTGTGTTTGATATTGTACATTATAAAAGAAGGCATCTGTTATGTATTTAAACCATTATAAGGCTGCAGAAGCTACATTATCATAAAATCGGAAATTGTTTCTCTTTTTCTTGATATCATCGGTATTATTGTAATACAATTTTTGTAAATCGGAATAGTCTGCCTGTTCTTCAAGATCAATTCGGTAGATTAATTTAGTAATTTTACCTTCTTCTGTTTTATAAGAGTTAGATGCAAGATAATGTATGGGACAACATATAACTACTTTCTCGTATTTATTTAAAAAATCATATTCTTCAATTAGCTCATCAAGGGTGCGACAAACAAATTTTCCTGTATCTCTATCTAACTCAAAAACAGTTTGCCCGTTCGAGTTCTGTTCTGTTTTAGCAAATAATTTTTTGAGAGCCTTACGTAAATCTTCTAAAGTGCCTGACTCTTTTGGAATTGTCCTGTAATCCTTATCTTCACAAATCAATTTAGAACAAATTGGAATTTGGTTAGCATCACATTCAGATGGACAATCATTTGTTATTATTGGATGAATCTTGATTGATTTGCTCAATGAAGTTCTCCTTATAATTCCAACAATACTTCATTTTTCAAATAACTGCCTAAACTTTCTAATCGATCTAACAAAGCATGTAAAAAAGGATCCTTTATCTCTTGCTCTATTTCTTCCGACTGAATTTCTGCAAGGAAGGGTTTATCCGGATTTTTATTGGCAAGCTTACAACATTTTTCAAAGAAGTCTGGATTGCATTCCTTAATGGCAAACAAAACCATGTATTCTTTGTATTTGGATTGTAAATCTGGATTCATATTAAAGGAAAAATAGCAATTTTGAAGGATATTATAAGCTTGTCGAATGCTTTTTACACCCGCCTCAACCAACAGTTTTGAGAAATACTCTATCAGATTATTTTTCTCTTCATCCGATAAAGACCATTTATTCTCTTGACCATCCATTAATTCATCCAGACGCTTCTTTATGAGCTTTCTAAAGCTGCTTTCTGTTAAAACAGGAAGGTTCACTGTAAAGTTGAATATTTTCTTGAAATAGTTGTAAGCAAATTCAGATTCTATTCCTTCATAACGTTTGATGATAAATTGCTTTGCAATCTGAGTATCTATACCTGAGATAAATATAACTTGGGCATTCGGCACAATAAACAGATTTTTGAGTGCTTCAAGTAAGTCTAATGCTTTATCAGGCAAGCATCGATCTAAATCATCAAGAAAGACAATTAATGGGTACCCATCGTGTTTTTCAGCCAAATCCCTTGTTAACTTGGCAAAGTCGTTCTTAATTATCTCAACGGCATTTTCCTCGTCATAGCGTTTTTTGAAAGCATCGACAACTTTATCCTCAATTTCATTGATATTTTTAAAGGTAAGTTTGTTATTTGTAAGAATACGTGCTGTTAAGTCCATGCCGCTCATAAATAATGTGAGTCCGAAAATACCAATTTCTTTGAAAGCATCTTTCAAACGGCTTTTAGCAAAATTATTTAACTCAATGAGAAAGCAAAAAGCAGTATCATCTGCACGTTCATATTCCCATGGATTAAACCATAAAACGGGGAATTCATCCTTCTCAAACCGTTTTTTCAGTTCTTTCATAAGTGTTGTTTTACCGCTTCCCCAACTTCCGTTGATAGAAAGAGAGAATGGAGGTTCAATTGACGAAGTTAGGAATTTATAAAGTTTATCCACATATTCTGAATCTGTATATAAAACATCGGTGGTTTCATGAGTTATCGGATCAAGATTATGAAATGGTTTGGGTGTCATATTGAATTCCCCATTAGTAAAAATTTAGCACTATGGCTTGAAGGTTATCAGCTTGCGCGGCGAACGCTGGTCGAGATTTTCGGGGATAAATTTGAATGCAGGGAAAGCATCAAGACAACATCTACGCATTGATACTTTGACGGCATCATAGTCATTGTAGATGTCCATTTCTGGAGTATCCCCATCCTGGCGAAGGTCGCCAATCGCGCACATAACTCGGCTGCATACATTCCGTCAATTCCTCGCGCAGCAAAAATTAAAATCACGACAGATCCTGCCGCTATTTTCAAGTTGTCATAACCTAAAGGTTAGCATATTTCTTTCGTCATGTCAACGGAAATATTCTCAATTCAGGAAGATGTTATAGATTTTTGAATTGGCTAATAAATGCAGAGATACCTCTCCGCCCGCCTTTGTTTACGACTATCAGGACGGGACGGAGAGCGTCTGCTATGTGTATTTATGATTACCCCAAAATTAATCAAAATTCATAAGTCGCTTCCAGTAAGATCAGAAGCAAAGACAATTTTACTCTCCTAAAGAATTTTGACAATGAAAATTGGTAATGACGTAGCGTCATCCCTCAGTGGTGACATCAGGCGGTACTGGCGGCACAGAGGCACGCCGCTACGTTGTGATTTCGACAGGCTCAATCCGGCGGATTACTGTATAAGAAACCCTATACGGAATTAAGAAACGAACCAATAGCCCTTTATGGGCGTTAATACGGGGACAAGCCCTAGGCTACGCAGTGTTACCGAACTTGAAAGTCAAAATTCATAAGGCAAAATAACCGGAGCGTGCGTGTGCGCTGATTGACGACATGCTAAACATAACTCAATCACGCTACGGGCGTCCTCAATAGTTAGTTCTGGGTCAGTTTTGTTTATGCAACATTGCACCCAATGTCTCATCTCATCCAGCAAGTTATTATTTTGGATACGATAGAAATTTGTGATACCGTCTTTAGTAAAAAGGGTGCCTTCGTAAACGCTTTGTTGAGTGCGGATGCATCCCTCTGTGCCGACGAGTTCTACTTCATAAGAGGGGAAACTCCAGCCTTTGACTGAAAAATAGATGTCAATTGAACCCATTATTTTGTTTTCAAATCGCAGGATGATTTTGCCGTTGTCCATAAAAGGGGAGTTATCCGAAAGATAGTTGTCATATTCCGCGTAAACTCGCACTACTTCTGAACCAGCAAACCATCTCACCACATCGCCAACATACCAAATCAAAGATAATTCCGGACCACCCTGTGCTTCGTCCCAGTACCAATCGTCTTTGGGAAAGCCGCTAATGTTGCCGTGTTGGTGCAACGCTCGAATCGAAATGAGTTCTCCGATAGCGCCGCTCTTGAAACGCTGATAAGCTGCGCGGATTCCGCCGTCGAAACGCTCCGTCGTGCCAGACGTGGCAATCATGTCGTTATCTCGCACTGCTTTTACGATGCGGTTCGCTGCCTCCATAGTTGTCGCCATCGGCTTGGCCATGTAAATATCTACTCCCAAAGGAGCGACCAATTCAACGAAATTTACAATTTCAGTATTCTTAGCACAGATGCAAACAGCCTGCAAACCTTCCTTCTCTATCATTTCAATCGGGTCATGATACAATCCTACATCATGCTGCGCGGCATATTCTTCGGGTGTTCTGCCGAGTGAGATTTTTATCAAATCCGGGTCATAGCCCATATCGGCACACGCCACAAGCTCTGCATTCGATATTTCTTTCAAACAGTTTGCGAACGCATTAGGCCAAAATACGCTCTGAAGTCCTACAATGCCTGTTCTAATGCTCATTTATTCCTCCTTACGGAGCGGAAACCGAGTGACCTTTCGTGGCCTTCTTTTGGGAAAAACTCGGTTTCTATGTTATATCCTTTTCCAATAGGGTTTCGGGCATTTCAACGCCCAATTCCTCGCAGACACCCTTCCATCGTTTTGGATGCGAATCGTCACGATATAAAGGCTTAAATCCAAGGTTTAGATACGTCTTGACTGCTGGTAATCTATGTTCATCGGTATCAAGTATTGCCATTGAAAAACCGTGTTCCTTAAAGAAATACAATACGCAAAGAGAAACCAATTTCCCCAGTCGGTGTCCTTGATGCTCAGTTTCTACACCAACCATGTGTACGTAACCAACTTTCGTCTCGTCTGGAGATTGACGCCATGCGCATGCTGTTCCCACAGGTTTTCCTCCATAAGTTGCGAAAAAGAGGCCTTCGGAAACAAACTCTGGTCTATCCATTATCTCTTTTCTTGCATCTTCAGCACTTCTCTCTCCACCGAAAGAAGAGTTTATAATTACAGCCCAATGGGCTTCATCGCCCGGCTCGTAGGCGCGAAGCCCGTAATCTTTTGGAATTTGAATTTGAGGAAGTTCGTCTAAATTTGGGCGAATCATTCTCAGTTGAGACATAGTTTTCTTCCATTTAAGAAATCGTGCAAAGAAACCGAGTGACCTTTCGAGAGGCCACGAAAGTTTATGGCCTTCTTCTCCGAGAAACTCGGTTTCTTTTTGACATAAGCCTCTTTTTTAATCTATCTCGCGAAAGTTGGGAACTTGGACAGGCATTCCTCCATTTGCAATGGACTCTTCAGAAACCAATCCAGGAAGGGTAAAATCCATAGTCTTATAGACATCCATTGGAGGACTTGTATCGTGAATAATGCTATCCACAAAATCTCTCAGTTCGAAATAGTCGCCGCTAACGTGTTCTGCCTTCAACGCCTCTTCTGGTGGATTTTTCCATCTTTCTGGCATAAACTCGTCGTCGAAATCCGAAAGCGGCCGCCATTCGCTACTTTCACAGTAGTCTGCCAGCCAGATCTTTTGTTTATCGCCAAATCCCCGCGTGCCTTCGTAACATCCTTTCGTCCCCTGCAAGCTGTAGTATGTGTTAGCCGGGCGATTGGAAAGCATATCTATGCGGATTTTTATCAGCGCGTCACTTTCTGTCTTGCATAACATCAAGACAGTATCTTCCATGGCGTGTTCTGGGTCGGTATGCACTCCTGTTCCTGAACAAGATACAGTAACAACTCTCTCATCAAACCATTGCAACACAGGTCCAAGGCTATGGGTCGCATAGTTACATCGGTTTACGCCTACCTGCCAATAGTAACGCCAGGTAGGATTGCCCTGACTGTCATGGTGCAGTGATTTAACGTCATGGACGTATTCTCCCTCGCCAAAATAGATTTCACCAAATAGCCCTTTACGAACCATGTTTTCGATGAGAATGTTCGATTGCGAATAGCAACTATTCTCAGCCATCATATACTTAGTTTTACTCTTTCTTACGGTTCTGACTAATTCATAGCATTGTTCAATAGAAGTTGCCGCTGTCACTTCGCTTACAACATGCTTTCCCGCATTCAATGCTAAAATAGACTGCGGAACGTGTAAATTTTCTGGTGTACCGAGAACAACGATATCAATATCATCCTCAAGCATCTTCTCATAATCTGTAAAACGCTTTTCTATACCAGAACGTTCGGCAATATTGTTGAGCGTATCTTCGTTGATATCGCAAATTGCAGTTACCTCTGTTTCTGTAATAGTTGTAAAGGGTCTAATAAATGATGACCCTCTGCGCGCTCCGGCGATTCCAACTTTTAATTTATCTTTCATTTTATCCTCCCAGTCGCATTGATTACACGCGACTTGAAATTCGTTGAATATTTTGCAATGAATATTTTCTTACTTGATGTGGGATACTGATAATACTTCTTGAATTCTGGCGAGTCTGTGTGCAACTAAATCCTGAACCGGGATAGACATTAATTCATCAAATTGAAGTGGCAATATCTTTCTTAACGCGGTAATTGTATGGACATCATCAACAAATATAATGCGCATATATTCGCTGATTGGGGATGATTCCAATTTTTGATATATTCCTGGAGTATCTACATTGGGTACATCGGTTACAACAATACAGTCCGCAACAGGAAAGATAATATTATTTAGCGTTGACGGATATTCAGATGATATTCCAATGATAGGCGCGGGCAGATGGGACATGACTCTCATATTCTGGGTGATAGCGTTAATTATATTAAATGTTAATTGTTCATTCTCTGTAATAGCGCTGTACATTGTATCTACGAACAGAAGTACCGGACGCCTCAATTGCTGTGCAAGATTTAACAACCGGAGTATTTTCCATTGACCGCTCTGAGATGAATGTGTAAAATCTCCGTCTGGGGAAATACAATGCGATATTAAAATAACTTTTCTGCCCTCAATCCACGCAAGCCCACCACATACAGACTTATCATCCGATTGTGTGCGGTCACCATGTAATTCAATGAATTTATCTGTCAGCAATTGCACGGATTGAGATAATGTGTTTGAATAAATAGTGTTTGATTCGTCCATTTTATTCGTCTCCAAAAATTTCCAGTGGAATATGTGTGTATAGTCGAATGCCACTGACTTAACGAAAAAAACACCTGTGGAGTGGCTCTAGGTCTTGTTTGAAAAAGAAAATGAGATTCTACCGCGATGAACGAAGTGAATCGGCGAAGCGGTTTTTCAGAGACGCAGAGAACGCGGAGAAAAGAAAAAATGGGAAAAAGCTCTGCGCAGCCTTTGTGCCCTCTGCGCCTCTGCGGTAATCCTACAACTCATAAAACCAGTGATAGACAGGCTTCCCGGTGTTTCACACGGCTTAAGTCAGCGACATTCATGTATAGTCAACTTTTGTTTTACGCTGATTTCCGACCATCCTGAATATATTTCAAGCTGTCTCTAAATCGTTCAAGCGTATCCGCCAGATTAGACCAATACATCACTAACCGTGATTTCGAGGTCAGGGAACGCCTGGGGGATGAGCGCGTCTCCTTTGACAAAGCTTGTTAAAGTTCGGTAGCCAAAACAAGTGCCATCATCTGAGAAAAGCGGCTCACGGTAAACTTCGATTATATTTTCGACAAGATTGACAATCCATACTTCGGGAATACCGGAGGCGGCATAGCGCGGGAGTTTGACCTCTCTGTCCTCATCTAAACTTGTATCAGATACCTCGATTAAAAGTAGCACATCGTCTGGGCGCGGATGTACTTCGGCATAGTCATCATCGCGGGGTTTGACTAACGCTAAATCTGGTTCAGGTTCGGTGTCGTCGTTAAGAGCAATAGGGTCTTGCACGCGGAGCCATGCCTTTCCTTCTAAAAGCCGGGGTAGTAAGTTCGCGAATTTGCTTACAGATGCCGTATGTCTAGTTCCTTTTGGACTCATTTTTTTTAAAACTCCTTCAATTAATTCAACACGCTCATCTTCAGAGAGGATGCCAATTTCACCCATCCTATGGTATTCAGAAACTGAGATGGCCCGAATGGGAAAGGTGTGTTTCGCTTCTTTTATTTTCTTGAACATGATATTCCCCCATGATTTTCAGGTGAATTAGTTAGAAACACAAAAGGAGCAAGGAAGCATCAAATGATGTTTCCTTGCTCCTTTTGTTACCAAAAACAAGACAGAATTTTGGGCTACGGGGCAACGTAAACGATTTAATCCGAATTTGATAATGCACTCACAACAAACCATGCAATACCGCCTGCTAAAGCTGTGAGAATAACAAACGTTTTTTTACCCTGAGACGGTTTTTCCACTTTTCCTTCGGACTCGGCGACTTTCTTTTCCAACTGAGTAATTTTGGCTGTCACAGTTTCTACACTTTGGTTTATTTTGGTTACTTGCTGCTGCCCATTTGTTGCTAACTGTTCGACTTTCTCCCCAACTGCTTTGAGATTTTGGTCAATTTTGTCAACCTTTTCGTTTAATTGATTGACCTGTTTTGTTGATTTCTGAAGCTCACGTTCGACTGCATTTCCTGCGTTCGACAGCTTCTCATCAATATTTTCAACTTTTTCTTCTAATTTCTCTACTCGCTTCTTTCCAGCCTTCTGATTGATATTTCTACGCAAGCGATTAACAGCGTTCTTGAGTTCTTCTAATTCTTCCATTTGAGATTGAAGCTTCTTGGATATCTCCTGATTTGAATTTTGAAGCTCTTTCATTGCAGCTTCAATTTCAGAACTCCGAACCGTAATTTCTTTGGCCCCTTCCTTTACCATCTCCTCTGCCATTTCAACAGGAATTTGCATCTCTTCACCAGGATAGATGAGGTTGGGATTGGTATATTCGTTGTATTTTTTAAACTCTGGCCATTTTATAGAGTCATTCAGCCATTTTTCAGCGAGGTCCCACAGAGTATCACCTTTTTTAATGGTAATAACTTGTAATTTTTCCTCGACTGGTTTCTTGGTAATCTTAGCGAAAGAAGAAACTACAAAAGGCACTCCTGTCAAAAACACGCAAATATAAAGAATTATTCCACATTGAAGGATAGATTTCCGTGAATTCATTATAATGTGCTCCTTTCTTAATGGCAAGAGGGCTAGAGGACAAGAAGGCAAGGGAGCTAGAGGATTTAACCCCTTTGCCTTCTTGCCCCTTTGCCCCTTTGCTATTTGCCCTATGGCACTAGCTTTTCCATCCTAAGGGATTAGTCATTGTAATCGTAAGATAAGGATACGAAGTGTGAGTTACCATCTAACTGGTAGGTGGTATCATCAGTGGGTTTAAATGCATAATCAAATTGAAGTCCTGCGACTTTCACACCAAATCCCGCAAAGAGACTACGTCGGTCACCAGTGTGTTTACCTCCCGCGCGGATGGCAAGCACATTTTTCAACCAATATTCTACACCGAGACGGATAGCAGTTGTGCTTTCTGGCAAGTCGATAACTTCATGTTCCAAGTCAAGCGCTAACATCGCCTCATGTTTTTTTAGAAGTTTGAATGCAACGCCGACGTCAAACACTATTGGCACAGTGCCATCTCCTACCTTACCGCCAAGATTTTTGATAACCAATCCACAACTTACTGTATTTTCAAAGGCATGGTGCAACACACCAATATCAAGTCCGCCAAATCCCGTTGTTCCTTCTGTTTCCTCAAGGTCGAAGCCAGATTTGATAATTTTCAACGCGGCGCCAAAGCTGATGTTATCAAGTCCATATCCATAGGATAGGGCAAACACATGGTCAGCAAAATTGAACCGTTTGGCGGAATCTTCCTCGCCAGTGGGACCGTAATAAGGAATATCATCGACACCTGCGTTCGTCCACGCAAAGCCGATAGCGCCTGCTGATTTCAGATTTTTGGTTATGCCGAGAAAATTATGTTTGCGTCCAAGGTCCATTTTGGCTGTATACAGGGTGAAAGAAAGGTCACTATCAATATTTGGTAAGCCCGCGGGATTTAAAACAATTGAAGTAGCATCATCTGCGACCGCGGTCAATGCTCCACCCATACCAAGTGTTCGCGCGCCGGCGCCCATCCGCAGATAAGGGGCAGCATCAATCACGTCGCCAACACTGACGGGTACGAATTCTAGTAACAGCAGGAGCATTATCCCCACGACGCCGATTATTAACGGTTGCTTTTGTTGAAGCATTCTGTACCTCCTATATCGGAATACGTAGGGGGAATCTGGCAGATTACCCCTACTTTCCGAGAGTTAGCGGTTGAGTGCCATTCTGAGGACCGCTCGTTGAACCTCTAGTTCATCGGTCTTCATAATAATCTGACAGAAATAGACGCCGCTGGTAAGGTCATCACCAGCTTCCGACCTGCCGTTCCAGTCAATCTTTTGTGGCCCGGCTTCCATCATCAGATTATCGGCTAACGCGCCATTTACGAGCCGTCCAGAGAAGTCAAAGATTTTTATCGTGACTTGCGCTTGTTTTGACAGCATGAAGGCGATTGTCGTACCATTGCCGTTAAATGGATTCGGATAGTTCCGGGCATTGATGATGAGGCCTTTCTCATACTCAACGACGAAACTCCATTCCTGAGTTGCCTCGTTATCATCATTGTCTGACACATTAAGTACGACGGTATGTGGACCAATGTCCAAATCATTCGCAGGTGTGTATGTGACTTGAGTTTCGGTAGCTTTCGCGGTTACACTTTGACCATCAACTGTAAGCTTCACCGATTTGGAATCAACGCCTGCGAGATTATCGGAATACGTAGCGGAAATTACAGGTTTACGTTCCGTTATTCTCACGCCATCCTGTGGTGAGATAATGGTGACAACAGGTGGTATTACGTCGAATTCGACTGTGAATGACCACTGGGCAGAGGATTTATTTCCAGCGTTGTCCGAAGCTTCCGCTGTCGCAGTATAGGTTCCAGCCTTTAGCGCACTACTGGGCTCAAAGGTCACAGAAGAATCACCAGTACCGGCTTTCTTGACGGTTACCTTCTTGCCGCCGGCGTCCTCCAGCGAAATGCTAATGCTATCGACACCGGACATATCATCAACCGCTGTGGCAGAT
>SDBU01005241.1_pt1 | contig 15601 bp, 23 predicted proteins | sample 2277071 | NCBI WGS metagenome assembly SDBU01 (sample SAMN10397929, study PRJNA504765) | marine sediment metagenome | isolation source: marine sediment core GS08_GC12, 126 cmbsf | place: Arctic Ocean: Gakkel Ridge, Loki's castle | collected 2008
TGAAGATCAACTTGAGGAGCTGAGTGGTGAAGTTGGTCTGATTGTCGTTGCCGTTGATGATACGGTCCAGGTCGTACTTGATGGTCATAATCTACCTCCGTTCTTATTTGATAGCGAGAGGGGGATTCGAACCCCCGTCCTCCGGCTTATGAGGCCGGTGAGCTGACCACTGCTCCATCTCGCGTCTCTCGCTACCTGTTTAGATTTAGTTAATCCCATCCCATAAGTTCTTTTATTTCGAGGTAGCATTCATGAGGATTGGTATTCATTTTCTTTTCATCGAAACTGAAGGTCGTCTTGACCCATGTGAGATTGTACTTTTTACCATGTGATGCCACCCAGTTTAGTAAGGCCTGAATTGTCTTTATCGTTGGTTCTTTTTCCTCGGTCTTGTCACTCAGTGATGACCCTTCCCCCTCTGATGGGGAAGGGGTCTCTTGCGTCTCATCCGGCTCAACCTCGTCGGCGCCGGGCGACTCAGCCTTCCTTTGAGCCGCCGCCTCTTTTGCTGCTTCAGAGGCTGCCTTGGTATGGGGTGGATCCTCAGGGAATAAGTCGGTATCTTTTTCGGCCTGTTTTGTATCTGGTCTGATGATAAGGGCGGTCTCAACCGGCTCATCCAGCGGGGCTTCATCCTCGGCTGGAGCAGTTATTAGTAGCTCGGTCTTGGCTTTACCACTGGCTGCTAATAACTCACCCAGGCTTCCCTCATGCCTCAGGTTAAGGCATCGTACCGTCTTCTTTTTACCATCATCGGGATTGGTGACCACTGTTGGTTCGAGTGTCAGAACAAGGGGTATCCAGCTTACCCGGTCGCAGGTTGCTCGTATCATGGCGGCCATATTGTTTATGTTTCTTATGGAGTTAATCGAGCCAGTATCAATCTGCCAGATACCGAGCCCAGGTACTCTAGGGAGTAGGAATTGCAGATTCATTACTTCCTTGCACTTCTTGGCCTGATAGTCAGGGCATGCTCTGCCGGCGCAGGAAACCCCATCCTTCCAGCCAATTTGCTTGGTATCCCTGTTCGTATCATTCCCTGTTCCAAGGTCTATCATCCGCCGACAGATCTCGCCGTCTCCCTTACAGACCAAGCCACGGCCCCGTGAATACTGGCGGTAATACTGGTTTGCCCATAGCTCCTCATCTTCTACCGGAATGATGATGTCCAGTGATTGAGGCTCTTCCCCATAGACTTTTTTTACCTCATCCGGGCAGACAAAATAATTAGTCGCTTTTGGATATTCTGTTCCCTTTTTATTGGTTACCTTGATTCCTAATCTGAGTTTTCCAAGTCTGGGTAACCTTTTTTGCTCGGATAATCCCTTAATTGGCATTTAGTTTTCCTCCTCTTTTATTTGGTCACCCAGATTTGAATTTCTTTGGGAAGCTCACCAGTCTCTAACCAGTGCCAGTAGTATTCATCGGCGATTTTAGTGAGTGGCACGAGTATCACCACATCGACTGTCTCTCGACGGAACGGTTGATCATACTTATCTTCAACTATCTTCTGAGCTCTAGCAAATGGAACTAGACCAGTTGCGATAACTGTGTCGCTGTTCCACTCGAACACTAGTAGAGCCACTTCCGAATTGGTCTTAGTATCGAAGAAGAAGTATCCGTAGTAGGAGCGATGGTAGAAGTCTCCGATAGTGAAGTCGAGCACTCTGCCCTTATTAGTGAACTCTACCTCGGATATTGTGGCCCCGTGCAAAGAATCGCTGTCCCGAAAATACTGAGCATCGACCAGATCGTAAACTTGACTCTTTGCCATGTCTATTTTGATTGTGTCCAGCACTTCAGTGGGAGTCCTTACCCCCTTAACACATCCCGTCAGCATTAAAATAATGATTAAGAATAACCCTAGAATTAACTTCATGTCTTCCTCCTCTTCTTAAGCTCGGGGTGTAGATTTTTCCTAACGCAGTCTTTATTGATGCAGGTTTCTGGCTTATACTCACACTCAGGAAACTGAAAAGTTCGACCACATTCCGAGCACTTAAACTCTGGCCATTTATCTATTTTTGACATTCTCTCGCCCTCTTAACTTTCTCAAAATAAGCATCTAGACAATGGATATGAATGCGTGTAGGGAACTTGATGCCTCCTAGCCCACTTCCCCCAACCGTCACTGAGTAGTATTGTGTTGCTGGTGCTATGTGTTCTGGACAGACGGCGCAACGATGATACTTCTGGGCTCGGGTCAATTTGGCTATACGCCCTTCTTTTCTTATAATTAAAGCTACTGTTGTCATAATCCTTTGCCTCTGAAGGGCTACACCCCCTTCTCCTCGTGTGTCCGGGAGTATTCCTGCTTGGCATGCTCAATCTGTTCTTCGCTCCAGTCCCTGGGGGGATCCAGCCAGCCGCCGCCTGGCAGTCCCTCTTCCTCGCAGCGGCAGACATTATGGCGCCCCCGCTGGTATGGCGGCGTAGTTATCTGGAGGTCCTTGCCGCAAAGCCAGCACCGGTATCGTCGAATTCCTCGTCTTTTAGTTTTTATTTGTCTCTCCTTTGTCATAATCTTTTGCCCCTAAAGGTGAACACCAGTTGACATTAAATTGCTAGTTCCTTTACAATAAAAATAGGTGAGTTGAAGTTCGACGCTTTTCCCACCTTATTAAGCCACCGGGGATGAACCGGTGGCTTTTTACTTTCGAGCCTTCTTACCCAACCTCCTTTTTCTCTCCCGCCGGATTACCATACCTACAGCCGACTCTTTCATCTTGAACATGTTAGCAATAGAAGCTTGACGGTATCCTTTTTCCCAATATTCCCATATCCTCTGATTTCGTTCTGTCTTTGGTCTGTTAGCCATTTCCCACCTTTCCCAACATTATAAAACACTTCCTCACATTTGTCAAGTCTTTTGGGGTATTTTCAAAATATATTTTTGGAGAGCTGAAAACCCAAAAAGGAGCCCCCAGCTAGGGATTAGCTAGGAGCTACCCATTTTTTCGTATCTATGAAGCACCAGGATTGAAATCTGAGCGGATTGGAAGGACTTCCAATGGTATAGTATCCCCCCTTTTGTGGCTGAGCCATTTTGTCAACGGTTGACAATTGCCCCCTGCGGACATTTGTGGCTGAGCCATTTTGTCAGTGACTGATAATCAACCACTCTTACATAACCTTTATTATAAGACCCCCTCTCCTTCCTCGCTCTTTACTATTGGGTTACTCTTGGTTTTTGGCTCGCTCTAGATATCTGGGTTTCTCTTCTTTAGTGGCTCGCTCTTTACTATTGGGTTTCTCATATCCAGTGGCTCTCTCTTCTTTTGGGTTTTTCATCTCTATTGGCTAGTTCAAGCTTGGCGCCACACCGGTAGCAGTAGCATCCACCTTGGCAGCCAAGCAGCTTTCCTGGCTCAATTGTCTTGCCACACCCGGAGCAAGTAACTGGCGGGTGGATTCTGGTCCACTTCATTTCACGCTGACCTTTCTGCTAAATAGTCGTTTCCACCAGGGCTTGTCTGGAGTAGTCAACAATTTTACCCGGTTCTCCAGGGTTCGTATCTTCTCCTGGGCAGCACCTAAGTTGCCGGCCAGGTCCCTGTTTTCTACTTGTAGTCCATGAAGCATGTCCAGTAGATGACCAAGGTTTGTGTCTAGGGTCTGCTTGGCCGCGGTCTCACTTGGCAGCTCAAGGATCCTATACTCGGGTCCGAACTTTCCCTCTACCGTTTCGGCTCTCAGGGTCCCGTCTTTTATGCGCCTGCGGATAGTCTTAACCGATACACCTATGGCCTTGGCTGCTTGGGCAAGGGTCCACCCGGGGCTTGTTTTGCTAGCCATGGCCAACACTATAGACAATGTCTATGCCACTGTCAAGCTAATGGCTGGGCATAGTCTAGTGCTTCTGTATAGGGCTAAGTAATTTTGAGCCGCACTATATTTATTATGTCTACTAGGCCATTACTCACCCTCTCTTTAGCTTTAATAAGGCAAAAAGAAGAGAGGCTAGCTTATTGGCTAACCTCTCTCTGGCTCGCTCATCTTCGTTGGGTTTCTCCTCGTTCCTGGCTCGCTCTTATTTTATGTCAACCTCTCCCCTGTTATTTATTTTGTTCCTGGGCCCCTGGGGACGCTCTTGTTGATTGGGTTACTCTGGCAGTTTGGCTCGCTCACTTTGTATGGTTTTCTCATAATAGCTGGCTCGCTCTTATCCACTGGGTTTCTCTCTACTATTGGCTCGCTCCTTTTAGCTGGGTTTCTCTATTCTACTGGCTCGCTAGCCTCTAGAGCGGAATGACACAAGCCTTGCTGGCTTCTGTGAAACGTGCTTTCACATCTTGGCGACCGCCACCGGTCTTCCCGTGAAGTTTAGCACCAACGCAACGGGCATGTACATTAGCGGGTGGGACCCACCTGCCACTGGGGCTGATCTTGCTCTTCATTGCCTGAGCTAATCTCCTGCCTTTTCCCATGACCTTTCCTCCTTTCCTTGATTACTTATGTTAATTCTAGCAGAAAGAAATCCTTAGTCAAGTAAAACGATTAATCGCTTTAGGATTGTAGGACCTTATTAGCTTTTTGAGTTGACACAATCACCATGTCCCCAGCCATGTTCCTTCAGATAACCTATCAGGGCCTTGTGATCGGGGCCATTCGGGGCGATATTCATTCGCTGCCTGCATACGCTACAGTAATACCAGATTTGGTGTTCCTTTACCGTTTGGGTGCGACTTTCGAGCCGTGCCTTCTCTAGGATGGCAGCCTTGGGTATTTTTAGCTCCAGCTCACCCAGTGCATCCTTAACGAAGTCCGCAAATGATATATCGCCCAGCTCGTTGAGGTGGTTCTTCAACTTGTCGTAGGTATCTCTTGAAACCCTACAGGAGACAGTGGGGTGACTCTGCTCATACCTTTCCCGGGACGGTGGTTTATGGGTCTTTGCCATTTTGCGCTCCTTGTAGTTTACCCTAGTGGATTACTATACCGCTTGCCTTATGGTTTACCCTATCGATTAACCTGTAGTTTACCCCAGGGGATTACCATACGACAAGTTCCCGCCTTTTTAGTATCATAATGGTAGTGAATTGTGGTAGTAATCATAGTCATAACTATTTATTACTAGGGAGAATGCGGATAGGGTTACTTAAATAAAAAAAGTACCCCCCTCTCCTTCAAAGGAGAGGGGTATTCATACCATTCATATTTTTGCTAAAGCTAATTCATATCAGATATTACCGAAGAGCTGTCGTTTGATAGAGTGGTGACACTTTAATAGTGTCGTTGATTAGAGGGGCTAAGCCCCTCTTGAGCGTGAAACAGGGGGTACTGCAGCATATGTTAAGGCTTTTATGGGCCTAGAAATCAATCCTGGTGCGAGCTGTATTGGATATTAAGAACTTGCCAAGATAGAGGATACTATGTAAGTAATGACAGCGGCAAACACACTGCCGGCGAACCACCATAATGGTCTGGTTATTTTATGGGTTAGATGGTTGCTAAGCATTCCAAAACAGGCCAATAACAGGGTATTCGTATCGGCCTCCTTCCAGCCCTTCTCGCCAGAGGCGATTTCGTCTTGAGCTTCCTTACACATTCGAGCAAAAAAGTCGTTAGCCATTATTGACCTCCTGGCTGTTGATTAGGGATATACCTATCTGTCCAGAAAAAGTGACCGTTGATGTAACCATAAGTATAAATACCTATCCAGATAAAATGAGTCCACCAGGGCCAACCTAACCACTGACGGCTATACTCAAATCCGATACCGGTAGCCGCCCACTGCATCTGAGGGAACCACTCCAATTTGTGCCATATATCGCGATATATCCAAGTCCAAGGTCTGCCGCCGATTCTTGACCAAATTTCCTTGTATAGATTCACTTTTGCTCTACCTCTTCTTTAATCAAGGTTTCCAGTGTTCTTACTTCACCGTCGAATCTTAATGCTTCCTGCAACAAGGCCTGTCGCTTTTGCTTGAGGCCCTCAATTTGCTCCGCGGTCTCATTTACTTGGTCTATGATTTCTTGCCTTTTTACTTTGGCTTCCTCGAGTTTCTGCTTTAATTCCATCTGGTTGCCTCCTAGATTATTACTATGAAAGCGTGGTAGCCTTTCTTCTTGGTAAATATCTTCCCAGTCTGAGGCTCTATCTGCTGAATACCTTGCTTGGTTAGAGCCATATTCCAGACATGAAGAACGCTTGTCCAACCAACAATCAGCCCAACAGCATTAGTTGTTCTGTCGGCTATTCCCTTGTAGATAAAGCTAAAGTTGTCACAATCCCTTATCTCTGGGATATATTTCAGCGACGGCATCTGGTCATAAAATCGCTTCATCAGTTCTTTCGTGGTCATTTCATATCTCTTATCCATCAAGAATACGATTGGTGTCCTGAAAAACCAAGCTGCCTTAAAATAGACCTTCCATGCCTGTATCATTTATTAAACTCCACGACCTTTGCTTCAGTTAGTGCTGGGAATGTACCAACGAGAACAATGAAGTACGGTGTATTGAGTTGGCCCACCCCGTGATAATCGCTGTAGGTTGCTTGCTCGATCCCATCGACCTTGCCGCCCAGTACAGCATCGATAATGGCCTGGGCATTGCCTATCTTACTGAGCTTCAGCATCCAGTCCTCATGCCCTTGCTTAGGTACAATTCTGCTAAAGTTTTTCATTGACCAACCTCCAAGTTCTTGAAATAGGACAGGATTCTATCATAGTGTTTACCGGGGAAAGAGACGGATATTACTAAATGATTTTCCTCTAGGAGACGAGGGGCAATATGCCAGTTAATGTCAACAGTTTCTTTCATAACTCTTGCGAATGCAGGGAATGAATCGCATTCTAGGTCTACCCACATATCTCTGTCGGGCTTTCTACCGCGAGAAGCATCCTGGCAACATGTGCTGGTCCTGATGTCTAACCGCCACAGCTCCTTTATTAACTCCGCTATGCCCTCGTCTATAGCTACCTCTTTGTCACTCCAGGGACAATAGATTTTGGTTTCTTTATGTTCCATTTAACAAGTCCTTCTCCCACCCCTGCGAGGAGGGAAATCACGGTGATTGTCTCGGTGTCCACCGCCACCAATGTTCGTGTGTCCGGGCCTATCTTGACGAACTTCGGTCTCCCTGCGAGAAGAGGAATCACGGTGATTGTCTCTATGACCTCCACCACCAATGTTCGTATGGTTAGGATGGTCCTTCCAGACTTGGTGGTATGCTTTTTCACCGGTGGGCAATTTGAGTGCTTTTGTCACATTGGTAAAAAAATCAAACAGCTTTTTATGGACAGGGCACATATACGTCCGATTTCTCCAGTCATCATCAATAGCCATACTAGGGCAACCACCATGGCAGGCATACCAGAAGTCGCAACCACGACATCCTCCATTGTCCTGGGGTATCTCCTGTAAAATCTCATCTCTGGTATTATACTTAGCCGGGTGTCTCAGAATAATGGCTCCCTGATTGGTCCGCATACAATTCGTGGTACTGCCGTCACCGAGTATGACCATTGCAGAGTCAGTATGTAATACATCGCAGCCCATGAATGAGCAAACAGCACCCTCTCCTCGAACTCGCCTTGCCATATCCTCAAATGGAGTCCAGCTCATACCGTGTTCCATCATAAACTTAGCAAGGTCAAGGTAAATATCGGCTAAGGTTTCAGGGTCTACCTGGTGGCTCGGGCTCTCCCCACAAGGATTTAACCTGCCTCCAACCTTCAACTGTTTCAGTTCCAGCAGCCACGCTTTTAACCTGGATACAAGCTCGGGTGTCCCAACATTAGATTTACTTATCACACACATCACCGAGATACGCACATTTTCCTGTTCAACCAGCCTATAGAGAAGCTTCATAATCTTGCCAGCCTGTTTAGCAGACATACGAAACTTACTTAGTTCTCCAGGTCCATCCAGGCTAAAACCCACGCCGACATTATATTTCTTGAACATCGCGATGTGGTCATCATCTATCAGCGTGGCATTGGTCTGAATACTGCATCCACCCGCTAATTCATAGGCTTTAGACAGTATCGCTTCCACATCCTGCTTAGGTATGCAGAGAGGCTCCCCGCCATGTAATCCGAAGCTACCCTTATTTCCCTGCTCCTTATAGCGCTCTTCCATAGCAGTTAGGACAGTCTGAAGGTTGTAGTCCATCCCCGGATTCGTTTCTTTCCTGTGCTGAGTTTCATAGCAGTACTCGCAACTCAGGTTACATCCTAGATATGGTTTAATTAGTATTGTCATGGTCATCCTCCTTCTTAGACTAATTCTGGCTTGTCAATGTGCACCCCATCGGTGTGTGGTGGGTCATCACTGTAAGGAGTATCCGTATGTCCCGTATTGGAGTGTGGCGGATCATCGCTATAAGGTATGTCGAGATGCGGAGTATTGGTATGTGCCGGGTCATCACTGTAAGGGAGATCAGTATGTGGAGTATCATTGTGGTCATTATACGGTGGGTCATTGGTAAAGGTATCGTTATGCGGCGGGTCATCAGTGTAACCCTGATTATGAGGAGGTGTATTGGTGAAACTATTGCTATGCGGCGGGTTATTACTATGGGGTGTATCAGTATGCGGCGGGTCATCAGTGTAACCCTGATTATGAGGAGGTGTATTGGTGAAACTATTGCTATGCGGCGGGTCAGTATCACTGTGCGAATGGGTATGCGGCGGATTATCACTGTATGGTACATCGGTATGCCCCGTATCACTGTGCGTGTTGGTATGCGGCGGATTATCACTGTATGGTGCATCGATATGAAAAGGAATAAACTCTTGCAAATGGTCATTACTGTGCGGCGGGTCATCAGTGTAACCCTGATTATGAGGAGGTGTATTGGTGAAACTATTGCTATGCGGCGGGTCAGTATCACTGTGCGTGTTGGTATGCGGCGGATTATCACTGTATGGTATGTCGAGATGTGGAGTATCACTGTGCGTGTTGGTATGCGGCGGGTCAGTATCACTGTGCGTGTTGGTATGCGGCGGATTATCACTGTATGGTACATCGGTATGCCCCGTATCACTGTGCGTGTTGGTATGCGGCGGATTATCACTGTATGGTGCATCGAGATGTGGAGTATCACTGTGGTCATTATAAGGCATTGCCTCGGTGTAACTATTGTTATGCGGCGGGTCGTCGCTATACGGTGGGTCATTGGTAAAGGTATCGTTATGCGGCGGGTCATCGCTATAAGGGTCAACATCGGTGTAATCATCAGAATGCGGTGGGTCATCACTGTAACCCGGGGTATCAGTGTGCCACTCCCTTATATCCCCCGTAGTTTTAACGTAACGAACCCAATTCCCCTTGACCTTAACCTTTCCAGCAGTATCAGAACCAGCTATAGTCTCAAAAGGTAAATATCTGGTAGCACCATAATAATCATTGTAATAGAGCCTATCGCCCTCAATCCACCATTTCCCCGCAGTACCAGAGCCGCCAGCTAGAGTTCCTGTCTCTTCTCTCCAGTTACCATTCCAATCTACATAGCGGAGTTCAGTTCCTTTAACTTTGATTTCTCGCTCTGCCATAAATAAGCCTCAGATATTGACATTTTTGAATCTTCCTGTTACTCTCTTCGAATAAAGGGGGTCATGGAGAAATGAGAAAATGGATATTTCTAACAATCGGAGCCGTGTTTATAATCGGACTCCTACTATGGAATGTTACTTTAGCACGCGAAGTAGCGGAGACACGCCGGTTGATAGAAGAGGTTGAGGATACTCAGATGAAACTTGAGATACTAGCCAAGAACGACCTCAATCTTCAGGGAGAGATACTCGGTATCTGGGAGACATTAGTAAAGCGCTGGTACAATGTAGAGGTTAAGTAATCAACTCTACGCCTCCGCTGGAATATACATTGCCGAAGATGCGTGTAACTCTGTGGCGTGGACATGTCCAGCCACATTGACGTCACCGCCAGTTGGGATTAACGCTAAATCGCCATTAGCACTGATTATTAGCTGTCCACCAGTGCTACCAAAGATGACACCTCTAATGACTTGATTCTCATCACCAAATACTGCCATCTCACCGTTGAAGCGTATTCCATTGACATCAATAACGACAGCTCCAGCACCAGCATATATCTTGCCATCAGAGGCTTTAATCTCTACCTGCAAAGCACCGGCACTATAACCCTTCAAGCCTGCTGCCGTGAGTTCTACTCTGGTTGAACTATTCGCTGTCCATATAGACAGGCCATAAGCGGTGAGTTTTGATATAAGTTTATCGTAGGCTTCTCCAGCGCCTGCTTTCTCATTAGCGTTTACAGCCTTTCGTGTAGCAACATCTGCGATGAACCCCAAAGTTCTATTGGTAAGAACACTCAGAGAATGACCATCAGTTACATCTGCCCCAGTCGCTATACCAAGGAGTTTGGTATATTCTGTATCTGTATATTTCTTGTAGCCTCCACCATCTATTACGCTCTCTAGCTTGATATGACCTGCTGAGATGTCAGTGGTAAAAACACGGCTATAAGTAGCCCCATCCGCTATCTCATCCAACTCAGTCGGGGTGGCCTTTACCCAAGCCGTCCCTGTCCACCTCTTCCATACATTGGGTGTAACAGATATATCCACCCACAACTTAGTAGTATCGCTGGGTGCCGTAGCTCCCCTGTGAATGGCTATCTCCTTGCCGTGCCATGTAGTTTTCTCACTATCGGCAACAGTGCGGAAATCTGAAGTTTGCTCTACACTTTCGAGCTTGATATGACCTGCCGAAATATCAGCTCGCAGTACTAAGTCATATTGACCAGCCCCACTATCAATATAAACTTCATCGAGAACAACCAGCCCATCAGCCGTTAGCGAAGCGCTTTTAACTCTTTGATAGACAATTCCATCTCCTAACTCATCAATAGATACCTGGGTCCAATCACCGGCGACATAAGCCCCGGATGCCCTGGCTGTCGTGCATTTCTTAGCCACAGTGGCATCAAACCACATATCACCTAAATCATAGGGAGTAGTGGGAGTGGCATAAAATACTCGGCGCTTGGTATTAGGGTCATAGCCAGCCTTATAATAGACATTCTCATCCAGCTTGATTTGCCCAGCGTCAAGGTGAAGAGTCTTTACCCTGGCATAAACCTCGCCATCAGGCAGATTGTCCAGTGTATCCCCTATCTTGGAGAGATCAACATTGCCAGCGGGGTCAATCCAGACAAAATCTATATTCTCAGCTAGTATATTCTTGGCGTAAAGGTCATCAACGATGAGCCGGCCAAAGTAGGGAGCGTCTTCCTCTAAGGCACTCACTACATCTACGGCTTTTGGTTGCTGACCGAGACTGAAAGACAATCGCCACTCAGGTTCCTCCCAGTTATAGTGCCGGTTTAGAGAGCCTATGGTCCCTTTCCTCTCTTTATCTTCTCTCTCATCAGTTACCTTTATATAATCGTAGACTTCAGCACCCACATTCATAGGAACAGAAGCAGCTCCCATCTCGGCATTGAGAGTATGTTTAGCAAGTCTGGCCTCTGCTACATCTTCAGCTTGGGCATCATTTTCAAAGGCGGCTTGCCAGAATTCTTTTATTTGCCCGTTGAAACCATTAGTCGCCAGGGCAGCAATGGACACCGGGTCTGTAGCAATACCCTCATAATAGGGGTCATGCAAGGCGATATATCCATCCAGGTCACTCTGGGCTTGTACCACACACTCCGCATCACTTCCAAAGGTTCCCGCTCCATAATCAGCGGTATGCTTTCGCTCCCCAAATTTATCGATATCGGTTTGGTCTTTAGCTTCGCCTTCGTAGGGGTCTGATTGCACTATCACCCAGTTTGGCACAGTATGCGGCGGTGAGCTGGCATAGATATAGTTGGGGATGACCAGACTAGACCGATATGCTTTCGAGAAGAAGGTGTGCCCGCTCTCGAGGGAATAGGTATAGACAGGTGTGCCAGTTATTTGAGGCCTAAATATATGGAGCTTGCCGTCAGCCTTGACAAGCATCACATCATCGGTGACATCCAATAACTTTTTAGCTATAGCAGACCGGGAGTTGCCTTTGTATATCCTGAGGCTGTCTTTGGGCTTGTAGGTATTGATTAAGCTAAGTGCCCACCAAGCCTTTCCCGCTACCTCATCATCAAAGACTACTTCCCATGCTTTGCAATGGCTGAAGCAACCGAGAGTGCCCCCCATAATCTCAGTAAGAAGTGTCTTAATGGTTTTGGTATCATCCTCATCGGGGATATAATTTCGGCTAGCCTTATCAAGAGCCAGCCAATTTGGTATACCAATGAGGGACAGCTCACAGGTTAATTGGTGGTCACCTTGCTCAGATGAATTAAATCTCTGAGCTATCACCCATAAAAGAGGACCATCGTCATACTCTTCACCGGCAGGAGTAACTGCACCCTTGCTGATAAAACCATAAAAGCCCTTGAGGTCAAGGTCCGTAAATGCTCCATCGCCATTGTCCAGAACAACCTCAGCCGTCTGGCTCCATGGCTCTTCCGGGTCTTTTATATCCAGGATGAGTTCTTTAGTATAACTATAAATATCCACCCCGTCAGTGAGGTGGATTTTAACCAGATGCTCAAAGCCCCCATCCTTGCCCTGTTTTTGTAGCTCTGCTTCTAATGTCGGTGAGAGTCCACGCATTTTTCTCCTACTTTACCCTAAATGAGAACTTACCAGGGGTAATTATAGCGCCGGCGCCAGAGCCGTCAATAACCTCTACCCCAACTCTCCACTGCCCCTTCTCCATAGGATCGGTAGCTTCGCCTTTATGGTAGTAGTGCTCATAGATGCCGTCTTCAACTTTGCCTGTAACGACAATATCCTCAGCATAAATAGAATAAATCTCGTAGCCCTCATCCTTTGCCATAATATCCGTGTCAAGGGTAACATCGAAGGGGCTAGTGTATTCAGTTATCACAGCGGTGGTCTTATCAGTAGTATTGTAGACAGTCTTTCCAACATCTGAAGCGACAAATTGATTCTTAGTAGTGTCAATAAGATGGCTCGCCGTAGTAGCAGTCGCCTCCCCACTTTTCGGGCCATCAGGTTGAATAATAGTAATTTCAACAGCAGTTGGCTCAGTTAGCTTATTAGCATCGTCCTTAACGTAAATTATCGCCCTTACTGTCGCGTTATCTGGGAACTCGGTAATGACTTTTATTCCCATAATCAACCTCCGGTGGTAATGCTTTTAACCTTCCTATACATACGGGTAATACTTTTAACCATCCTATTCTGTGCAGTAATAGCCTTAATTAACCTTTTCTGTGTGGTAATGATATCTAAGGCACGATATTGTCCGGTAATAGCCACTATATTTAGTCGCCTTCCCATACTTACTCCTAACTAGCTAGTAATGATTTTAACCTTTCGGTACTGGCTGGTGATTACTACTACTTTTAACAGCCGAGTTATGAACTCAGCAGATAGCCAATCTGGATTTACACCGGTACCGTAATAATTCTGATTTTGAGAATATATGCCTGTCTTCCATTCTATTATCATGAGCTTGTCACTATAGTTAGACTTCGCTGATCACAATCAGCTTCGGTAAATTTTAGAGCTATTATGTCGGCATTCATTTCTGCCTGAGTTAGGTCAATCATGTAGAAGCCATTGGAAAGTTCAACAACGGCATTGGTGGAGGTGTTAAATGCCCCACCGTCTTTAGAAATCTCGGCTGTTATCGTCTTCCCTACTGCTGGTGTAATGTGGTCTGAACTTAACACCATCAAGAAGCCAAAGTTGTTCAGTGCCACATTCTTGATAACCCCTATCTCTATAACCCGATAGACGCCAAAATCAGCAGGCACTGCATCCTCATAGAATAAGACTAGCCAAGGTCCAACGCTACTGAAACTGAAATCAAGGTAATATAAACCCAATTCAATCTCGCTCAATGTCTGCAAAGCGCTTTTTTCTAAAGTCGGACTCCACAGATAAGCTGTAACTGTCTTACCTGTGCTGAAGCCCCACGCTTTATAAACAATTCTATTTACGCCAGTCTTATGTAGCTCCACCATCCCAAACTTCCTTGCAAAAGAAAGGAGGGAAGCATTTAACTCCCCTCCTTTCCCTCTCGTTTACTTAAGCCCCGTTTAGCTAACCATGCATTGCTGGTGAACCCAGACCATCTACACCATCTTTTATGGCACCTAGACCATCTGTGGCATTACTCAGGTCAGTTTGGATACCGTCTACTACAGTGTCTATCGTGTCCTGTTTGCCTTCAGTAGCTGGAGCGGCAGGTATGTTATCAGTCTTGGCCTTAACCTGCTTGGATATGGAAACTATACTTGTTCCAGCAACGGTATCAGTTTTCTTACCAACAACATCCCGCATCTGAGCATCTGTAACAGCGTCCTCGATAGGCACATCATGGTAGCCGTCAATGACATCCTGCTTGGCTACGGTAGCTAACAAAGCATGGGCCGTATCCATTTGAGCCTGTGTTGGCCCACCAGTAGTTATGCTATCAATCAAAGTCTTTATAGCATCGAGCCCATAAGTAACATGACTGACTATTGGATAACTATCACCAGTCTGGGCAGTATGCCCCGTCAGAGCAGTTACCGTCGCTACAGGGTCGGTAGCCGGGTCAAAGTCATTCAAGGCAACAACCGCTGCCTTAACACCAGACTCGGTATCAAGTATGGTTTTCATAGCTGCCAAGTCGCCAGCACCAGCGGCCTTGATTAGAGTATCTATCGCAGCTACAGTATCGCCAACTGAATCTAGGTCATGACCGGCTACAGCAAAGGCCTGGACTATTTCACCATTGCTGTCGGTGGTGTTCTTCATTACGGCTATCCACTCACCTTCGGCATCGGGCGTAAAGGTAGCATAATACCTACCAGTACCAACTACCTCAGTCATTGCTGCAACAGACTTGACAGCATCCAAAAGGTATCCCTCATCATAGATGTCCATCGTAATCGTCTTACCGGTTGCAGTATTAACAGCCTGATAGACTACAATGATTGCTACTCCGTCTTTATAAATTCCTGCGGCCATTTCGGTCCTCCTTTTTTTAAATTTTATATTCTAACGCCTTTCAGCGTGTAAAAAAGGGAAGTTCCCCCTTGATTTTGTCGCCCAAAGTTACCCTCTTTGGGCTTCAGGTAGATTATCAGTCTTACTTTTAATAGCCGTCACCTCCGTTCCGATTTCTCCTAAAGTTTGAGAGCCCGTGTAGAATACTAAAACAGTCGTCTTAGCTCCCGTAGTTGTTGTTTTAACCTGGATGCAAACTACATCGCCGTTTGTTTCTCCAGCCACAAGATCGAGATAGTAAATACCTGAACTTCCTATCTCAATAGCTTCATTTGTGCAGGCAGAAAAAGCTCCACCGTTGAGGCTGTAACTGCTATCTAAACCGGTAGCTCCACTTACAAGGTCACCATCTGCATCTAGAATAGGTAAAACTATCCTGACCGCTGTGTTCTTTTTTAATGGAAAGCTACTAGCCACTTTGGTTCACCCCTATAGTTCTCATTCCTGCTATTGCTTGGACTCTTTTAATGTAGGGTTGACCTGATGGTGGTGCCGCAAAATCCCCATAGCCATAAAGACTCATTGCACGGCCAGCTAGTAAAGTGTAAGTTATCTCGTCATTAGGGTCTATGAACTCACCTGTGACATACCAGAGACC
>SDBU01005242.1_pt1 | contig 15591 bp, 14 predicted proteins | sample 2277071 | NCBI WGS metagenome assembly SDBU01 (sample SAMN10397929, study PRJNA504765) | marine sediment metagenome | isolation source: marine sediment core GS08_GC12, 126 cmbsf | place: Arctic Ocean: Gakkel Ridge, Loki's castle | collected 2008
AGATCGCTCACCAAGCATAACCGCCCTCCCCTGAGCATTCGAGGCGAGTATACTCGTTTAGCTGAGCCAAGCCCACTTTTCGGCCAGGTTCCTAGGAGGGGTGCGGCAGTGCGCAACAGCTTCCTGCTGTCCCCCAGGCCTTGGTGGTAAGGGACTCTCAGGGGGCAGAGGGCCTGTCAGCAACACCCGCGAAGAATCATCTTCGTCTAACCAACCATTATCCGTGAGTTATCAGCAGCAAAAGGGGCTCGCGCGGGGGATTTTGCTCATCTAATAGTAATTATACGAGGAATCAAGATTAGGTGTCAAGAAAAGGCCTGGAAATGTCGATCTCAGATTTCAGCTTCAAACGCTTCACTTTTGAATTGCAAATGACAAAAGCCGAATGAGCGTGTTGAATAACGGGCAACTTGCAAAAGGCCAGACCCACTTGCGGGGCGAGTTTACGGGTTACTGATCGGTTTTGACCCTTTGGAGCCGATAGACACCTCGTTTCTAGGAGCCCGGGAGCGATTTCGCTCGCCTTTCTACCCTAGCGCCCTCTGGGCTGAGCCAGCGAGCCGCTCTTACAGACACTGAACTGTACGTGTACCCCGTACGGGGCACGTGTGACGCGCTCCCTCGCCCAGCAGACGCACTACGCCGAGGGTAGACTGGCATATACCGGCCTGAACACCTCCGCTCGCCGACCTTTGGCCTGTGGCCGGAAGGTGATTCTGGTCAACAGCTTCACCATCCTCTTGCAGTTGAGCACCATGAAGGTGAGGAATGACTGGATGCCGTACCTTGGTAAGCCGAGGTAGCGACGCCTCTCAAACCCATGGCTCCTCTTGGCGATGCCAAAGGGTTGCTCGACCCGATAACGAAGCGCCGTAGCAGCCTGACGCCTGCGTCTGGGGTGGCCATCATCTCTATCCAGCGCTCTTTGTTGGGATCTTTTTTGCGGGCGCGATACTCGTTCAGAGTAATCCCGCTGTGCAGTCCCTCTTGAGCGAGCCGTTCATGTATATCGGTGTCGTCGTAGGCCCGATCTCCGTCATAGGTGGTCGTGGGTAGGGGCAAAGAGCGATCGTATTGTCGTAGGGCAGGGATGACAGTGGTCACAATCCCGGTCTTGGCATTGACCGAGGTGTGCGTTTTGTCCGTAGGACTATCAGTTTGTAGCCCAGGTAGCGTATGTCCCGTGTGGTACGCCGGCCATCAGGTTCCACCACGGAGCGTCTCCCTTTGAGTATCACCTGCGCATCGGGATCGCGGGGGCCTTGACCTTGATCCTGGCGGTCACGATCTTTGTTGCTGTTCACATTCGCCTGGGTGTGCACACTGTCCATGATCTGGATGTCGCCCATATCCACGCCCTGCTCTATGGCCTGCCCAACGAGACTGTCGAAGATGCTTTCAAGCCTGTCCCGCTCGCCGAAGCAGATAAGACGATCCTTGAACTTGGTCAAGGTTGAATGATCGGGAGCAGATTCGTCCACTGCTAATCCCACAAACCATTCCACCGCCAGGTGATAGGTAGCCAACTGCTCCATCTGGCGTTCTGACACTCTGCAAAGGTAGGACAAAAAGAGCATGTTGAAGGTCAGCTCGGGCTTGTAAGGTGGGCGTCCACGAAGACCCTTACCCTTGTAGAGCTTGATCAAATCAGCACATAGGGCCTCCCAGTCGAACAACTCCTGCAGAGCGACCAAGAAGTGATCCTTCTTCACCACCCGATCATAGACGAAATCGCCAAGAAAGGAGCCCTCGCCCGTCTTGCGAAAGCGAGGAAACCACGACATCGTATTCCTACCTCCCCAGAAAAGTGGACATCATCTTCATCCATTATACGCCAACTATATCCATATGCAACCACAACAGATATAGTCCTGATTCGGGCAACAAGAACCGCCGATTTATTCAACACCCTGTTCGAGAGAGGATGAAAAGCTATTCAAAGACCTTAGGCCTGGAGAAGTGCAAGGACGAAGATGTTAGGCCAATTTCAACCTCAGAGAAAAGGGAAGGACAAGAACCAGAACTCCAGCAGGGGGAGCAAAGCCTGCTGGCGGACATCGCCGCACACCCCCCATCCGGTGTGGTGGAAAGATATCGAAGGTTGGGGATCAACGCCCATCAGGGCGGCAAGCTCAGGGCCTCTCTTGCCAGAAGGGGCCTCATTCAACAAAGGGATGTAGCCACCCGCACTGGCAGGGTCAAGCTGCTCAGCCTCACAGAGAGGGGAAGACAGGTCGCGGATAGCCTGGCCTACAAGCTCCATGTGTCCACACGCACCGGTGGCTACGATCATGAATACTGGAGAAAGCGAGCACCCCGTCGGCGGTGGAAAGACTGTGGACCTGGGCATTGTCAAGGGTGGCCAAAGGATCGCGGTGGAGGTTGAAACCGGCAAGTCGGACGCCATCCGCAACATAAGAAAGGACCTTGAGGCCGGCTTCGACCACGTCATCTCCGTGGCATTGACTGCAGGCGTAAATAAGAAGATCGAAAGGCAGTTAGAGTCGGCGCAGTTAGGTCACGATCAGAGCGCGAAGATCCTCACTCCTATGGAGCTCGTGGACAGGTGAACGGATCTACCCATGTTGTCTGGCAAGCTTCTGTTCTGCGCCCATGGCGCGATAGAACGTGGTCTCGCCACGCCAGCCGAGAGCCAAGAGATGGCAGCAACTGGGCCGGAGACAAAGGGCCTCGTGGGAGGGCGGCCCCGCGGGCATCGAAGTCTAGAAGATATCATTCGGGGACCGAACCCGATCCGGTGAGGGTCGGGTGAACACTCTGGCGTCGGAAACAGGTGAGACTTTCACAAGTCATCAATGGCCACGCTCAGAACGGCCCGGCTGTTTCTGAGCAAGAAGCACGGGAAGACGCAGCGCGCCTGAGGCCAGCCGCCGCGACGTGTTGACCTCCGAGCGAAACGGCTCTACCAGTTGAGTGGAACCGCCCAAGCGTAGATGCGTACCGTTGATGCTCGCGGATGAGCAGCATCGGCAAGTGATACGAGGAAGAGCCTAACCTATGCTTCAATGAGGGGGCAGGGGAAACCTACCTAGTACTCAAGCGTTCGGCCAATTGAGCCAGTCGCCCAGAGGCGGAAGGTAAAGGAACTCGCCGGGGAACCCACAGGCACTGGGAGCAGGCTGAATCTGTTCTCTACTCTACACAGCGGCTCCCGAGAGCTCACACTGCTATGGCGTGACCTCGCGGAAACTATATCCGTTGAGGCAACTGGGAACGCGGCGCCTACTGATGACATCTATTGCCAAGGGGCGCTCACGGTTCGCCCTCTTCCCGGTGAGACGATCTACCGCCCCCAGGGAGCAAGAGCAATACCGAGAAGTGTACATTGGCCTGGGGCCCTCAGGTATCCCGTTCTTGCTGGCGCCAAACACCAACTACTCGAACGAGGCCTCTATCTCAGCCTTTTCCTCGTCGGTCAGTATCCAGCCGGCGGCACCCACGTTCTCCTCGATCTCGGAGGCCTTCCTGATGCCGGTCAGAGCCAGTGTAACAGCGGGGTTGGAGAGCACCCAGGCCACCGCCAACTGGGCCACGGTCTTCCCCCTGGCAGCGGCTATCTCCTTGAGCTCCTCGACTATCTCCAGGTTGCGAAGATAATGCTTGCCCTGGAACAGGGGCTGGCCAAACAACACCCCCTTGATGCGCTCGTCATCTTCGGCGAACTTGGTAACCGGTGTGAAGGTGCCCGTGAGCAGTCCATGGGCCAGGGAGCCATAAGTCATGATGCCCACGCCACGTTCGTTGCAGAAGGGCAGGGCAGTGCTCTCGAGTCTGCGGTCGAACAGGTGATATCCCACCTGGTTGCACACGATGGAGAAGTGCTTCAGGCATTCCCCCACCTGCTCCGAGCTGAAGTTGCTCACGCCACCGTAGCGTATCTTGCCCTGCTCTTGCCAACGAGCTAATAGCTCCATCGGCTCCGTGAAAGGGCGACTTACATCTGGCCAATGGATCATGAACACGTCTACGTAGTCTGTCTGGAGCCGAGCCAGGCTCTCCTCCAGCCCTCGTTCAAGGAACTCGCGGCTGGAGTCGTTGGCTCGCGTGCCCGTGCGACGATCCCATCGCCTGCCACCCTTGGTCGATAGAATGACCTCATGACGCCGGCCCCGGAGGGCGCGCCCCAGCAGCTCCTCACTGGTGCCCCATCCGTATACGGCTGCGGTGTCGAACAGATTCACGCCCCGGTCGATGGCCCGGTGGATAGCCTCGGTCGCCTCCTTCTTATCGGTGAAGCCGAACTGACCCTTGCCCAGCGTCCAGCACCCGAAGCCTATGACGGACACTTCGGGGCCTGACTCGCCTAGTCTGCGCTTTTCCATGCTCTCCCCCTGATCCGCCAAGTTGGAACGACGTACCCGGCCAACCCGATGTGCAAGCTCTTGAAGACTCGAAGCATACGTGAGGCCTCTGTAATCCTGTGGATGCCATAGGAAAAGCACGATACAGGAGGTGTCTCCATATCCATTCTAGCACGTTTATGACCGCTGTCCAGTGTCCCCCGATCAGCCCATCGCGGTTCGAATCCCTGTCCCTCAGCCAGAACCCTAAGAGGCGACCAACCGAATCCACGTCAGGTGATCGTTCCCTTTTGTTTGCGTCTTGTCAAGTGGTGTGAATTCATCGAGTGCCTCTGTGCGAGCTGAGGTAACGGCTCCTCCTCTAGTGTACTAGCGCCAGTCGAAGGGCAACGGGTTCGGCGATCGGAATCGATGCAGGCTTCTCGAGCTTCTGCATGGATGCCAGACTGAAGTAGCGCCTCCCCAGCTGCCACTCATCGTCAGTCTCCATGAGCACCGACCCCACCAGACGTACAACCGAGGGCGTATCAGGGAAAACGCCCACCACGTTGGTGCGTCTCTTGACCTCCTTGTTCAGCCGTTCCAGGGGGTTGGTCGAGTAGATCCGGGTCCAATGCTCTGGAGGAAGAGCCATATAGGTGAGGATGTCCTCTTCCGCTTCTGCTACCACTTTGGCGGCCTTGGGCCAGCGGGGCCGCATAGCCCGCACCACCTCTGCCAGTTGCTCTCCAGCGGCCCGGCGATGAGGTTGAGCGAAGACGGTTCGGAGCTCCGCCGCTACCATCGCCTTATCCCCTTTGGGCACATGGGCCAGCACGTTCCGCATGAAGTGCACTCGACAACGCTGCCAACTGGCCGCAGCCAATACCTGTTCCACGGCTCCTTTGAGACCCTGGTAGGCGTCACTGATCACCAACTGCACCCCGTTGAGACCCCGCTGCACCAAGCCGCGCAAGGACTCTACTCAGAAGGCTTCCTCCTCGCTGGCCCCAGCGCAAAGCCCAGAATCTCCCTTTCGCCCGTCTCCCTCACCCCAATGGCGATGACCAGGGCCATGCTCACAATACGTCGGTTTTGCCTCACCTTGAGGTACAAAGCATCTAACCACACATAGGGATAGGTTGACTCCAGAGGGCGATTGCGAAACGCTTCCACCACTGTATCCAATTCCTTGCAGATACGGCTCACTCTGCTCTTGTCGATGCCCCTTAACCCCAAAGACTGCAGAAGGTCATCCCCCTTGCGGGTGCTGATCCCCTGAACGTAGGCGCTTTGCGCCACGGCCAACAGGGCTCGCTCCGATCGCCGCCTGGGTTCCAGCAGCGACGGGCAAGAGGTTCCATCACCCAGCTTCGGAATGTTAGAGGAATCCCCTGCTCTCGTTGCCTACCTCCGGTTGCGAAAGCCATTCCCGTATGTGATGCACTCAGGTAACACACTCATATCGAGCTGCCCCAATCCGCCTCGCCCCTTCTGCCTCGATGAGTATCTGTGTAAACACGCAGACCCCCTCTCGCAAGGGGTTCCAGCTGAGACCCGTCCCCATCTTGCGGAAGCAGTCCAACAGTGCTCTGGTCCCTGCGACGAGTTGACGCCGGAACGATGATAACCGACTGATTCCATGTGTCGTCGATTGTGGGTCGGCGAGTTTCGTGGAGTTTTTGCACAGCGAGTACTCAGGAGGACAGCCATGAAAGGCAAGGATCTCAGCAGACGCGAGTTTCTCCGTATGGTCTCTTTGGCCGGGACCGGTGCACTGGTCGCGGCCTGCCAGCCTCAAGTCGTTGAGAAGATCGTCAAGGAAACGATCATAGTCGAGAAGGTTGTCACCCAGGTGGTCAAGGAGACAGTGATCGTCGAGGGAGTGTCCAAAGAGGTCACCAGGGTGGTGGAGAAAGTGGTGACCATTGCGCCAGTTCCCGAGCTCGAGGGCGACCTCGAGGTATGGGTCTACCCCATGACAGAGAACGACAAGGAGATCGTATACGACCCCATATACGAGAGGTTCAAGGAGGTCTATCCCACAATCAAGGTAACGTTCGATGTCCAGGCATGGCGCGGGCGGCGGGAAAAGCTCTACGTAGCCGCTGCAGCAGGAGAGCCACCGGACGCCTGGCTTTGCGAGAGCGACTCACAAAGGGCCTATATCGAGAAGGGCGTCATATTGCCCTTGACCGATCTGATCGATCCTGAGTTGCTGTCGGACTACAGCGAAGTGGACCTGGAGCAGTATACCTATGGGGGGAAGCTCCATGCCTTGCCCATGCGGACGGCCGTATGGGGGATTGGCTATAATGCCGCTCTTATGGAGGAGTATGGTGTGGACCCAGAGGTGGGGATCGAGACCTGGGATGAACACTACGCTCTAAGTGTGAGTGCCAAGAGCAAAGGCTGGTACAGCGAGAGTCCCAGCACCTTTGAGTGGGTCCTTTTTGTTTCAACGGTTTACGAAGCTGGAGGCACTGTTCACTCGCCCGACCGAACCAAGACCAACCTGCGCGAACAACCTTGCATTGACGCTCTGAATTGGTTTGCAACTCTGTTCAAAGAGGGCTTTGCGGCTAAAGAGTTTGCAGTAGGCACTGCAGACCAAGCAACAGTCTTGCCCAACTACTTCGGGGAAGGAAAGCAGGTCATCTACAGAGGAAGCGAGGGAATAACCCGTTTTGCCAGCCAGACCCCGACCTTTCCCTTCAACACCGGGAAGCCGAGGCACAAAGCCGCCGGTTATCCACTCATCTCTGGGGGTCTGGTCTCGGAGGGCTGGGCTGTCACCACCGGTTCCGAGCAAAAGGAAGCAGCGTTGGAGTTGATCAAATTCCTGGCAAGGCCTGAAACCCTTGGCCTCTGGGGCACGCTCACGGGCATGATCCCTCCGGGGACGAAGTCAAAGACGTACTGGAAGGCAGATCCCATTCTTATGAAATGGGCAGAAGCCCATTATCCCCACCTGTACTATGACCAAGACATCAATACTCTATGGCAAGAGAGCAAGGTGATCATGGCTCCGCATATCCAGGCAGCCGTCTTAGGGGTGGAGACGGTCGAGGAGGCACTGGATATGGCCGCCAAAGAGCTTGAGGAGGTCATCATAGAGAAAGCAGGGTAGGCCTAGCCTGCCTCCAGTGGGACATTCCTTCTGATCTTGGCAGATTTGTCTGGCGGTGGTTCAGCCCGAGCTTCGTGGTGGCGCACTCAGGGCGGCTTCAGCTTCGGGGGCGGAGCTTTCCTCTTAGCGTCGTGCGAAGCTCTCCCTGTACCTGTGGGGTGCAGCCCAGCCTCAAAGGGCTTGTTTCAGAATGTCGCCCAGCTACATCTGTCGGCGTTCCGAGTGTAGCGTCGTCTGCCCTCCATAGCAGCGGATTGTGCTTTGTAGGTAGGGGCGGGGTGACCCCGCCCCTACCTCGTCGATTGCATTCTGAAACGGCCTCCAAAGGGCGAGACTTGCGTCTATCGTGGACAGAGATGGCCTCGCTGACCTTCTGGCAAGCCCAGTGACTGGACGAACCATTGATCCAGGAGTCATCGAGCACGGCCAGGGAAGCACTAGAGAGATCTCGTGTGCTGTGCAGAATGGTTGGCGCAATCCCAGACATACCGAAATGCCTGTGGTACGATCACAATGCCGCTGTCAAGAGAAGGCAGATTGCGCTGTCAGGCTGGCTGCAACTGGGACAGAATGGCCTGGGCGAAGGTAAGTCGGAGGACCCAACGACTATCCGCCCGCTTGTCTCTGCGACAACGTCCCTCTGACACACGTGCTACCCAAGAGAAGCTGCTGAGTGCGCAAGAGCCGGTTCAGAGGCTATGATCCGCGAAGGTTGAATTCAGGCCGCTTCGTCCAGATGTGATAGGTCGGGATTTGAAGGCAGACAGCTCAGTGTGCGCTGTCGAGGAGCAGATGCTCAATATGATGCGCGAGAGTCTCGCAGCACCGGTATCTCAAGTCAGACGGAGCAAAACGCTTTCCAAACGGCTCAGGGAGTCCCTCAAGTGGTATCCCTATCTCATAGTGAATGTGATCGTGTTCATCATCTTTAGCCTCACGTCCTGGGTCTACGTGGTCTATCTGAGCTTCAATAAGTGGGACATGCTCGGACCGAGAGAGTTCATTTGGTTCGGAAACTTTGCCAGAATGCTTTCGGATCGTGTGCTGGGTATTGCTTTGAAGAACACGCTGCAGTACGCCATCATGTTTGTTCCCTTGGCGTCTGGCCTGTCTTTGCTCATAGCGATTCTGGTAAATAGACCTACTCATATGTTTCGAACGTTGAAATCTGCCTACTTTCTTCCCAACATCACTTCCATCGCGGTACTCGGCTTGATCTTCTTTAGACTCTTCTCTCCCCGAACCGATTCGCCGGCGAACTACCTGCTAAGCCTTGTAGGCGTTCAGCCTCAGGATTGGCTCGTTGATATTTATATGGCACTCCCTACTCTTGTAGCGATCAGCATATGGCAGCTATTTGGTTACTATATGGTGATCTGGCTGGCGGGTCTTCAGGCCATTCCCGTCGAACCATACGACGCGGCCTTGGTGGACGGGGCCTCGGGGTGGCAGGTTCACTGGCACGTTACCCTACCGCTTCTTCGTCCAACAGCCTCGTTCATCCTCATCATTGCCACGATCAGCTCGCTGCAGGTCTTTGGGTCTATCTTCATTCTCACCGGTGGCGGACCCGTACATGCGACGACGACGATCGTTTACTTCATCTATCTCCAGGCTTTTCATATGACCAGGCTGGGATATTCCTCGGCAATCTCCATACTTCTCTTCGCGATGATACTGATATGGACATACCTTCAAGGTAAGTTCTTGCATTACGGAACAGCGTTGTACTAGGGATCAGGTAGCAGCCCTTCAGGGCACAGTTCAGGCGTGCAAACGTCAGAGCGCGCGACCTCACAAGACGCCAGGTTAGATGCCTTGGCATGATGTCACTGCCGAAAGACGGATGTAGACAGCATCGTGTTGGTAGAAGAACCTTCGAGGAAGGTCGGCCAGCCTTTCGCGGTGGCAAGCTACGCATGGTTTCGAACACGCTTCTGAGCAATGGGCCACGACTCTGGAAGGTCTCCTCGGTCGCATCGACACCTGTAGACATTTGTTCGGTTCCGAATTATCGTGAATCCGCTCCATTTAGCGCTAGTCTTATCGAGGGAAGGCTTCAGCGCGGTACTCTGTGCTACAGAACCTCAAAAGCCCCGGCGATTCGTTCAGAGTTGAGGTTGTCTTTCGCAGACTGATCCTTCAAGATGGGTTTCATCGTCATCCCTAACGCCGTCTCCGAGCACCAGGAGACCTGAATTGCGTTGCAGGAGTGTAGATATGCAATTCTCGGTGGCCCAGAAGAGCAGAGAACACAGGCATTGGAGACTTGCTCTTGAATACTCTTTCTCTCATCCGTTATACTGTGCTAATTGCGCTGGCGTTTGGTACACTGGGTCCGTTCGTAATGATGATATCTGTGTCTTTCACCAAAGATATAATGTTCATAAGTCTTCCTATTCGTCTCATACCGAATCCAATTACCTTGGATAATTTTCTCTTGCTTTTCCGTAAGACCATGGTGCTGCGCTGGCTATTTAACAGCGTTTACACGACTACAATGGGCGTGTTATTCACCCTCATTACCTCATCACTGGCAGGCTATGCTTTCGCACGGGGGGACTTCATTGGTAAGAACCTTCTGTTCACCCTGTTCCTGGGCATGCTCATGGTACCTATGACCGCGCGAATAGTGCCCATGTTCATTGTCCTGGCTAAGCTGAACATAGTAAACACCTATTGGGCATTAATCGGACCTTGGTTGGCCTCAGCTTTTGGCACCTTCATGCTGCGCCAGAGCTACTTGGGCATTCCCAGAGACTATGACGATGCTGCAAAGATTGATGGTGCCAACGAGTTTCACATCTACTACAAGGTATTGCTCCCCCAGATTACACCTTCTCTGGCCACACTTGCCACTATCCGCTTTATGGTGCAGTGGAACGACTTTCTGTACCCCATGGTCGTTACCTCACGAGCTCATCTACGGACGTTGACCGTGGGCCTGGGCACAGTTGTTAGACAAGGAGGTGATGCGGGTCTGGACATGGCAGGTGCCGTAATGGGGTTCCTGCCCACATTCATCGTTTTTCTTATTGGACAGAGGTATATCGTACGTGGCGTCCCACTCAGCGGCCTCAAAGGCTAGAGAGGTCCCGAGGAGTGCTGCCGTTATGCTGCCTGCCAGTTCAGGGCCATTGTGAACTGGGAGAGCTAATGCATTCGCGGCGAGCTCAACTTCCCACCGGGGAAGGGCTCTCTACGAATTTCGCGCTGTTCTCGTGGGAAGGATCGGTATCAAGGAGCGCTTTTTCGCGACAGGAAAGCCTGCTGATCTCTTCGCGAGATATCAGGCCCCCCCAGCACCTCGTCATGGCCGCGAAAGAAAGAGTTGCCAGAAAAGTGCACGCGGACGGGAGTAACAGGCGGTTTTCCCGAGATGCTACGTAGCCTGTCGAAATGTGGTTGGTCAACTGATAGATCGCATACTCTACCAGATACCGAGAGGGAGGCTGCACTGTGCAACCAGTCAGGAAGATCGAACGATACGGCGTTTTCGAGGAGTCATTCAGTGGCACTGGGGATTATGCCAATGCCTACGCTGAAGTTGAGGCGACAGTGGTGTTCAGCCGCTCCGGCGGCGGCACCTGGACAATCCCTCTCTTCTGGGATGGGGGAAAGACTTGGAAGGCGCGGATTAGCCCGGATGCTGTCGGCGTCTGGAGATATGCCGTTCGTTCGTCTGATGCTGCTTTGGATGGCGTAGCCGGAAGCTTTGATTGTGTGCCGTCGTCGCTCCACGGCAGCATCGTTCCTATGGAGCGGTACCCGCTTCACTTCCAGTACCAGGATGGTACGCCCTTCTGGTTTTTCGGTGATACGGGGTGGCGCTCTTTCGCAGATGACGTGGAGAAGAATCTGAACCGGGAGACGGTGCTTCACTATTTCGATGTCCGGGCTTCTCAAGGGTTCAACTACATTCACATCGCTCTCACGGGATCGGCGGGCTCGTTTTTCGAGGACGAGCAGAACGTGATGTACGAGTATGACTACGCTAATGAGAGGCTCAATCCCGAGTTCTTCCAGGAGGCCGACTATCGTTTGACGTACATGAATGCCAAAGGGATGACCGCTGGCCTATTGCTGCCATGGGCGACAGAGTGGGACAGATTTACCTCGGACGAGGCCGGTCTGCGGTTTGCTCGCTATGTGGTAGCGTGCTACAGCGCCTACAACGTGGTCTTTATCATTGCTGGGGAATGGGATACACTTGGTACTGATAAGGATAAGAAGGCCAGGTTCCAGGCCATAGGTCATGAGATGATGCGTCATGATCCACACAATCGGATGAGAGCAATCAGCGCCTTCCGAGTTGTGGAAGAATTCGCCACACAGCCCTGGATGTCTTTCGGTGACTATCAGCAGCTTTACCGGGCGCCGCACGGTAGGGAGGCCACAGCCGCCGAGCGGGATTCGCTTAGGAACTATCTGCTTATGCCAAAAGTCCACGGCAGGCCAGTCGTGAACAGCGAGTACGCCTACTACTTGCGAGAAATGGGGGACGATCACAGCTACCACAAGTTCCCCATAAAGGGCGTGGATAAGCCACACTCTCATACGCGGGCTAGCTTTCGGCGTGCCTCATGGGTGCTCGCTATGGCGGGTGGCTACTTTGTCACCGGATTCGGGACTACCTTCTATGGCGGTTGGCGCAATTTGGGGCCCTTCGATGTAAACGCGCCGAAGAACGATGTGGCCGAAGAAGACCTAATGCACATAAGGGAGTTCTTCACTTCCCTCAAATGGTGGAAGCTCCAGGTGATGGATTCGTTGGTGAAAGCGAAGGAAGGCTTCTGCTACTGTCTTGCAGAGCTTGGTCGCACATACGTCGTTTATGGTGAAGGATGCACCGCGATTGAACTCAATCCCGATGGCGACCCATCCGCAAGGTACTCCGTAATGCGTCTTGACCCGCGCACTGGGAACTACGCCAAGCTGCCCGATCATACGGGTTCCGGCCTGATCAAGCTTTCTGTGCCTGACATTCAAGACTGGGTCTTCTTGATAACAGCTCATAGCGCGGCATGAGAACCGATCGCCAAGAGTGGTCGCCTTGTGCTTTGCTGAGTTGAGCAGAAGAACAAATCGAGCAACGCGATTACCAATGAGTATGGCACTGATCCGCCCTTTGCGCCCTCTTGGGGCGGGGGAAGACTTCTCGCGCGAACCGGCGCGGGTTATGGCATAACGGGCATGCATGTAGAACTCGAGGGGTGCTCGGGGGCGATCTTCCGCGCGGCGGGGCGAGGCGACTACGTAGAACGATCCCTCTTGGTACAAGCAAGAAGGCGTGGCCCTCCCAAGGGTGCCCAGTATTGCCAGGGACGATGCGCCCGATCGGACATGCGGAGAAGCCATCCTTAGCAAGGCGCGCACACGGACTCATGGATTATTTCTGGCAGAAGCCTGAAAGAGGTGAGACATGTCGGGGAATGAGAGACTGCGAAAGTACATTCTGGCAGCTGAGAAGGGCGCGAGCTGGCTTGCAGCGCAGCAGAACGACGACGGCTCCGTCTTGCCTGAGTGGGGGGTAGGGTCCGTCTACAAGACCCTCATTGCTTTCATCAACACAGGGCACTGGCGGGAGGCCCATCTCTTGCTGAATTGGACGAAAGAAAACCTTATGATGGCCCCCGGTGAGTTCCACGCCGAGAATGAGGGAGCCTTTGAGACTTACCAGACCCTGTACCGTAACGCTTATGTCGTGATCGGAGCGCTCAAGCTGGGCCGTTTCGACGTGGCCTCAGAAGCTGCCTTGAGGCGCGTCTTGGAATACCAGGATGATTCGGGGGGATTCTTTCCCACCATGCCCGAAGACGGCGAGGGGCGACTCCAGCCCCATTGGGCAGCCATGGGAGGTTGGACAGCCCTCTACTTCGGCCGCTATGTGGAGGCGCGCCGGGCGGGGGACTTTATCGCGAAGGTCATAGACCTGCAGCCCGAACCCGAGGATAAGCTCTTCTTTGTCTACGACACGCGCACCGGTGGGCTCATCACCAATCCGCCTCCTGGGGATGCCGTTGGCTATCGGGTTGACGCCAAGGATCCGGAGCAGCGCTTTTTCCAAGCGGGAATCTCAGCGGCGTTCCTGTCGGATCTTTGCTCAGCCACTCAGGATGCTAGATACTTGCATTATGCCGAGAAATACATGAGCTTTAGCTTGCGGTGCAGCGACCCGCGGTCCTTTCGGTGGCCTTCCAAGTGCAAGGACGGCTGGGGAGCGGCGGCCGTCTATAGCCTCACAAGGAACCCCAAGTACCTCGAATTGGCTCAGAAGGTGGCCGACATCACTTTCCTAGAAAGTCAGCACGAAAACGGAAGCTGGGACGACTGGGTACCGCCCTTCCCCGATCTTGGGACGGGAGTGAGAATCCCTGGTGTAGAGCTGACTGCTGAGTTCACTTTTCAGCTCATGGAGGTTGTCAAAGGACTCTCCTGTTAGTGGCGGTAACGCTGTTGGCTCCTTAACCCACTGCTTCCGCCATTTGCGCCGTCCCGGTGACAACACGTGGGTGCCTCCGAAGCGCACGGGGGGAGATCCCGACAAGTCAAGAGAACTGCATGGTAGAGCACCTCTCGGACAACTTCCCGAGGTTCACGTTGTACCTTGAGGAGTTCGAGGTTTCCTCTGCTGGGGACTTTCTCGTTGTGACGGCGTCGGTGTTTCAGCGGCATGGCGTTCCAGGGGGGCGTAGCCAGTCCGCTTGCGGCGACTCTTCAAGCATGGAGCATATCTAGCTACCCTACACTTTGCAGAAAACGGTCAGCTGACACGACGCAAACTCCGAGTAAAGTATGGTTATTCATACCAGCTTTACGAGGAGAGAGGTCCTGTCAGCCAACCAGCTATATGATATATGGTTTCGTCGTATTCGGAAACTACTCCCCGCCGAGCGGGTCACTCGGACCAGGAACCTGACCTGGCTCATCGTCGGACTCTACCTGAGCCAATCGATTCACTTGAGCAGCATGGCCCGCCGCTTGCCCTTCCCGGTGCGCTCGCGTTCCACGGTGCGGCGGCTGGTCCGGTTTCTGAAGAGCAAGGCCTTCCGCCCTCGTGAATGGTACCGTCCCGTGGCCGAAGGATTGCTGGCTCGGACCGCTGCCCAAGGCGCTGTGCGGTTGATCGTGGACAGCACCAAGGTGGGCACCAGACATCAATTGCTGATGGTCGCCCTGGCTTACCGCAAGCGAGCCTTGCCCATCGTCTGGACCTGGATCCGAGGTGCCCGTGGGCACAGTAGTGCCATCAAACAGCAGGCTCTGCTGAACTATGTCCACGATCTTGTGCCGGATGGGGCAACCGTTGAACTTGTGGGCGACTGCGAGTTTGGCGCGGTGTCCACCCTGCGCCAACCGGATCGGTGGGGCTGGGGGTATGCTCTGCGGCAAAAGGGCAGCACGTTGGTCTGTATCTCGAAGCAGGCATTGGTGTGGCGTCCCTTCGATTCGTTGATGCCGCGCAAGAACGAGCCGTTCTTCTATGCGAATGTGATCCTGACGAAGAAGCATCTGTATCATACGCCCCTTGTGGCCTACTGGGAGAGGGGCGAATCGGATCCTTGGCTTTTGGCCACCAACATGCCCGCATCTCGCGCCGCATTGCGTGCCTATCGGCGTCGCATGTGGCTGGATGAGTTCTTCGGCGACAGCAAAGGGCACGGCGTGGACCCGAAGAAGACGCGTCTGCATCATTTCCAGCGCCTCTCGCGGCTCATGATGGCGGTGGCGTCGCTGTATGTCTGACTCGTGACCTGCGGATCACGGGTCATCAAATCGGGCAAACGGTATCTGGTAGATCGCAGGAAACGCCGCGACCTGAGCATCTTTCGGATTGGCTTCGATAGTATCGACAGAATCTATGCTCACAGCCAGGACTTCTCAATCCATCTGATACCCTATTTCTGAAACTGTAGGGTAGCTAGACTTTGCTTCGTGCGCATAACGGAGCGAGCTTAGGTGGGACGCAAACCATGAAACTGCAAGTCACCGTAATGAAAGGCGAATTCGAGAGACTTGCGTGAAGACAGGCTCATCGACGTGAGAAGCGGTTGCTGAAGACCTAGGAACCTGGCCGAAAAGTGGGCTTGGCTCAGCTAAACGAGTATACTCGCCTCGAATGCTCAGGGGAGGGCGGTTATGCTTGGTGAGCGATCTGCA
>SDBU01005243.1_pt1 | contig 15587 bp, 19 predicted proteins | sample 2277071 | NCBI WGS metagenome assembly SDBU01 (sample SAMN10397929, study PRJNA504765) | marine sediment metagenome | isolation source: marine sediment core GS08_GC12, 126 cmbsf | place: Arctic Ocean: Gakkel Ridge, Loki's castle | collected 2008
GGTGGAAGCAGCCTTCTGTGGTATAGTGGCCCCTCCAAACAAGCCTTTAAGACAAAGAGGCTTGGCCCTCTTCAGCATTTTCGAGCTGAATATGGAGACTATGCAGTCGGGCCAGTCGAGGTTTTGGTTTATCCATCGAGCTAGCTTGAAGCAGTCGTCTGCATACCAGCCCCACTTCCTGAGGATTTTGAACGCCTCTACTACCGATTGACCCGGATAGCACCCGAACCTTTCGAGGTCTTTCTTCATTATGTTGCGCATGAACCGGAAATCGTCAGGCTCAAATGGAGTTTTATTCATCCCCCACCTCTCCCAGTGCTCTCTCTAGGGTTTCGATTAACTTCCGGATGTTCCTAGGGTGAATCTCAAAATCTGTCACGAGCCCATCCTTCTCTGGCACGAAGGTGATGCGCAACGCCTCCTCTTCTAAGACTTGGAAAGGCGTTATGTTAGTATGACATTCGTCGTCCGTGTTCCGACTAAACCAGTATTTGTATCCGGTAAAGATTGGCACTTGACCATGCACGCAACGGCCTTCCTCATGTACCGGCTGCTGATTCAAGGTGAAATCACATGGTCTAATTTCTCTTGTCTCCTCATATATTTGTGCCACATTAGCCTTGTACCAATCATCCAAGATTTTGCTATGGTTTGTGGAAATGTCAGCAACCATCTTGTCAAGAAGTTCCTGAGTGTCCGTCATTTCTAGGCCCTTCGGGGTCTTAAAGATGTTGTCCATGGGGTTCCTCTATTTCAAAATCGTCTTCCGTTACCTGATCGTTGGTTAGGGTTGCGATTCTCCTCATCATAATTGCCGATGGTTTTGATTTCCCCTGCATAACGTTGGAAAAATAACCTGCCGAGCATGGGATCTGCTCCGAAAACCAATCCGACCTGTAGCCTCTTTCCTTAAGATATTTTTTCAGCTTCATTTGCTCCTCCTATTGGGTTGCACTTCGTTTTAGCCAAAAGCTGATTTTCGTTGCAAGCGAATTGTGCTGCATGCTAGAGTGTGCCCAATTCACGTGAGACACCACATGACAACCTGGACGAACAGAATGCAGGGCGACCTAGACAGCCAAGAAGACCCCAACTGCTGCACGAAGCCGGAACCTGAACTGTGTAAGGAGTGCGGGGAAGGTTTGAGTGGAGAATGGAAGTCACAATGGAATGATCGTTCTGTGGACTTCTGCGACCAGGAGTGTCTTGAAAAGTGGCTAGAGACGAATTGGGAAGATCATAAAGGAGAAAAAGCTGAAAAAGGCCGCGAGGGACATCGCAGCCTTAAGGAATGAGAAAGCTTCAAAAAGGCAGGTATACCAAATGAGCAACGAGATCGTCAAGACTGAAAGTCAGGTGCCAGACATCCTGGCAGAACTTCAGCAAACTGAAAAAGTCGTCAAAGCGCTGATGGCAACGAAGCACTACGCCAAGATGGGCGCTGAGGGCATCTATGCCATCGTCCAAAAGGCGAAGAGTATGGGTATCGACCAGATGGACGCCTTAAACGGAGGAATTTACTTCGTTCAAGGGAAGACAGAAATGTCGGCTCAGATGATGAATCGCTTGATTCGTAGCAAGGGTCATTCTATCAAGAAAGACCCCAAGTCCACGAATGAACTATGCATCCTGCACGGGACTCGAGCGGACAACCAGGACACCTGGACCTGCACCTTTAGCCTAGACGATGCTAAGAGGGCCGGTATCTTCAGGCAAGGAGGGACCTGGGACAAGTACCCAGCGGCCATGACTTTTAGCCGTGCGTTGAGTATGCTAGCTAGGCAATTATTTCCGGATATTATCGTTGATTGCTTCGCGGAAGGAGAGATAAGAGACGCTGGCCCTCTAGACGCCACTGTTGCCACAGTTGGGTGCATCTCCACGGCAGAGCGCGACCAGCTACACGAGCTGCTAACTCATGATGAGGATCCTGCCGAAGCGACCCAGGAAATCCTGAAACGCCTAAAGATTGAGTCTCTTGACGACATCAAAACCGATCGGTTCCAGGCAATGATGACTTGGCTTAGCAATAGACTGTCTGAGCAAGTAAAAGCTGAGGCTGAGGTTGAGATTGTTGTGGTGGGGAAAGACGAGTCCCTCATGGAGGTTACCGAAAAGCTGTTAGCTAATTCTGAAGTGTAAACCGGCTTTACAGGCACCATTTTCGTGGCGTCACGAAAATGATGCGCAGGGTTGGCTTTACAAGCGAATAAGGAGTAGACAATGATTAGACATTCAAGAGTTGCCTTGAACATTATGTATGACGATGAAGCTGAAAAGTTTATTTTGAACGTCAGCAACGAAACTAGGGCTGATGTAGTTTTATTTACTCGACCCACACCACCAAAACGAAAGATCGTGGACAGGAGGATAGTGCGAGCAAACTCTTACCTGGTCATAGAAGACGTTGCAGACATATCAAACCTATGTATTGGTTTTAAGGAGGTTGAAAATGACACCAGACAATCTGTTACGACAGGCTAAGATGACAGGAATCGACTACCTCGACGCCGCCAGACATGAGTTGCAAAGGAATTATGATTATCCAGAGTCTTTTGAGAACGTGATGAGATTGGCCGAATTAATGGCTAAAGACTTTGATACCATGATGGCATATCAGTCTACGGAGTCGCTTTGTGACGCCCTTACCAGGATCGCTGACTCTCTAGAGTCAATTGCTTCGAAGGAGGAATAATGAAGCAGAGAAGTCCTCAGTGGTACGCTTGGCGAAAGGGGAAATTGGGCGCGAGCGTCGCAGGAACAGTTATGGGATTAAACCCCTGGCAGTCACCACTACAGCTCTACAACGAGATGAAAGGCATTACACCACCTAAGCCGATGAACGCAGCTATGGCGCGGGGCGTATACCAGGAAGGCGAAGCTTTGGAGTGGTTAATGGCGACTACTGGAAAGACTTTCGCTCCTTCCTGTGGCGTGTATGCTGAAAACGACAGGATTATAGCATCGCTCGACGGACTTAGCTCCTGTGGGACTATTATAGCGGAAATAAAATGCTCGCAGAAGATATTTGACAAGGCAAAGGCTGGTATAATAGATGATTATTATATAGCTCAAATCCAACAGCAAATGATGGTCTACAATCTCAAGAAGAACCTCTTCGTAGCCTTTGACGGTTTTGATGGGGTGATTATCGAGGTGCCTCGTGATGATGATTTCATTGCTAAGATGCTTGAGGCCGAGCTAGAATTCTTGAAATTACTAGACACAGGCACCCCTCCTCCTTATGGCGAAGACGACCACGTTAGGATCGTCCTAGAGGACGAAGATGCTGTAAACGAGTATATCTCTCTCCGGCAGCAGATAAGCTACCTGAGCGGCCTGGAAAAGGTCCAGAAAGGCATCATAGAGGAGCTGGGAGACTCAGGCAACGTTGAGCTATGCTCGAAGTCAGGAAAGGCGCTGTTGAGGCTTACTCGCGTCCAGAAGGCCGGTTCTGTGAACTGGAAGGCTTTGTGTGAGAAGCATGGGATTGCGGACAAGGAAATCGACACCTACCGTAAGGAGCAGATAGGATTTTATAGATATTCGGTAGTTAAATGACACAAACAGCCAACAACAGAGGATTCCAAGGATGACAGGTATAGCATATTTAACCAGCATGTTATTGGCGTTATCTCCGATGGAGATGGGCTATAAAGCCGGAGATCCAAAATGGGATTCGGAGGCTGAAGACGCTGACGACGTAGAAGGAGGCGGATATATCGACACGTCTAAGGCTGCGCGAGATCCAAAAAATAGAGTACGCGATGACTGAACGATACAACGGGTTTCTAGTTGTCCTAGAGAGTGAAATAAGAGAAGACGACGCCGAAAGCACTCTTGACGCGATTAGACACATTAAGGGCGTACTACGTGTTACTGGGGTGCCAGACAACGATAATGCAACTTTTTGTGTAGCTGTACAAGAACGTCTAAAGATACGGAAGAAGCTTTTCGAGTTCGTAAAGGATTTAGGGTTGCAATGAAGACGAATGAATCTACTCAACCGTATGACAATTCACTGACGATGACGACCGTACACGAGGGTGACAAATATGTCGTGTATTTAGAGTCCTTCCCCATGGGTCACTTTAACACCGAGAAAGAAGCCGACAGGTATACGGTGGGAATTGCTGAGGCTATGACAGGAGGCCCGTTTATCAGGTACGATGGACAGGTAGAATTATGAGTGATATCACCTATTTGGGTAGCCGCTTCGGGTTTTACTCGATATAGAGATAGAGTTTCAAGATGACAACCAATAAAACTATTTTTGTTAAAGACAGGAACGTGTGCCGCACATGTCAGGGGCAGTTGCAGTATATAGGTCCTCAGATGTTTATGGTGCCTGATTGCATGGCTGACGAAATGGGTTGCCCAAAATGTGATGAGACGGTGTATTATGCCCTGCCACCACCACAACCGAATACTATAACTATAGGTGGCAAAGTGGAGGATTAACGCTCAGGGCTGTCCGGGGTGATATCCACATCTAGGTCTATATCCAATCCCGTTAATTTCTTAACTATTGATTCCCCCACCGTGTTTATAACCACCTCAGTCACTTCCTCTACAGGGCTGTCCGGTTCGAGGCCGAGCTTGTTGGTGATGTACATGCAGCCTCCGGCTAGCGTCATTGTAGCGATGCCCAGGCATGCTAACTCTTTCCAGCTGAATGGGTTTTTCTTTTTCATTGCCTTGTCACGCCCCCTAAAATTCGGTCTATCTCTACTTGATCGTCGCCAGCAACGTCGATTTGAGTCTTGTAATCGTCCGCTCTAGCCTGCATAGCCACATACTGGGACTTGATCTTATCCAACCGAGCCTGGTCACCCATACACTGGCAATACGCCCATTCTGTGGTAGGGAAGTCCAAGTTATACCGAAGGGTTGCATCGATCTTCTCTTTCGGTGTCAATTCTGAAAATGGTTTATCCATCTTAAACCTCGTTAGTGTCAAATGCTCTATATCTTAAAACAAAACGCAAGTCATCACTACTTGCAAAGGAAGCGTTTGTCAAAGCAGAGGTCCCTTCATCCTCAACAAACGAAACTACAAGTCTTGAATCTTGTGTAATTGCATATCGCATGACTTTTGTTACATTTGCATCAGCCCAATAACCATTTGCGAAATTAAACGTCATCGACTGTCCTGTTTGGAACTCCACGTAAGGAAGGATGACTGATATAACATTAGCTCCTGATGGAGTGTTGTTGAAAGTCATATTATAAAAAACATCCACCCACCCAAATCGATCAAGTCTATACTGGCACTCATCGTCTGTCGCTGATGTAGGTTCTGTTCCCGCATTGACCAGGATATAACTATTACTAGCGGCTCCAAAAACGGACCTAGGCATATTAAAATCAGTCGATTCTTGATATCGGCCTGGACCGTCCAGTTTCGACAGCGCTTGCACGGTCCAGTCATCTGAAGAACTCATAACCATGCGGATGGCCCCAATAGACAAACAAGGGTTACCGTTGAAAAGAGTCTCGTCAATATTATCAAAAGACCAGAAATCTCCTTGAGCATCTGCTACAGCGTCATCGGGTGCTCCGATATTAGCAGCGGCGGGGGAGGTGGTCGCGCATGGGTTATCCGACAACATACATTGCACTGCATCTTCGTCGTCATTGACTACAAAATAGACGAAAAACGGCCTGTTGGAAGCATAGGCAACCCCCGTTGTCATTCCAAACAAGTTGTCAACTATTTCTGACACTCCTGCATCGTCAATGAAATTTTGGTTCCCGGTGATCGTATAAAGCTTGAACTGGCTGTCGTTTGTCTTATCCCTGATTAAGGCGTATCCTGGATTAGTCGTCGCCAGCGCTGTTCCCTCAGAGCCGTTAACAGTAAATGTCCCCCCCGAGAGAGTAAATCCAATGTTGAAGATATAACCGCCTGAAACAGGCATCCAGGTCATGTCTTGCAGTAGAGGAGTCCCGCTAGTAACACCTATAGGGACCTGTCCGCTGGTAGCAGGGCCGAGCATCTGGGGGACTTCGCTAGCATCGCCAAGAACAAACGCGTTGTCTGTGATAGCCGTGTCAGCCCATGCGTCAGCCCCTGTGCGGGTAATAAACCCTGTTCCTGACAACCCTTCTGCCGCCGCCAAGTCGTTTGCCAACGCAAAGGTTATGGTTCCTGCACCTCCAGCGATGGTAATTCCAGCCGCCGGAGCTGTCAGTGTGGCTAGAACGGGATCGGCCGAGGTGTCTCCTATTACGAGCTGCCCATCAGTAGCCTGTGCTAGAGACGTAACCGCGCCGGTGCCAGACCCTAACATCACGCCGCCATCGGTGAGGGTCGACACCCCAGTACCACCATGAGCTACGGCCAGATCGGTGACCAGGACTAGACTGTTAATGTTTACGTCGCCCGATGCGTCCCATACAAACTCTGTGGCTGCTCCGCTCTGCACCTCGTCTAAGATGGGAGTAGTACTGAGAGTATTTCGTGTCCTAGTGATTCGGATCTCAAAGCGTCCAGAGGCATTAGTAGCCCAGCCAGATAGGTCGCCTGAGTTCCAATCAACGATACCAGTATTTTTGAAGCCGTTTGTGCCATCGACAGGTACAAAATTTGTGAATCCTGCTCCTCCCGTAGAGAAAGCGTACACGGGGGCTATCCCTCCCCCTGACGCGCCTGTACCCAAGATGATCTCGAATTCGTCCCATTTAGCAGCATTAGAGAAAGTCATAGTGTCGTTGTCAGCGACAAATCCAGAGATATTACCAGCACCGCCGTTCTTTAGAGCAGCCGTTACATCTACTGCTTTATTAAGACTATTGAAAACGTCGCCGAAACTGCCACTCTCAGAATGTACTGGTGCTACTCCGATACCGGACTTGAGTGCTCCTACTACGTCGGTGCCTTCGGTGGTGCTTAGAACTTCTAGTCCGAAGATCTCGCCGCCTGCCGCCAAGCTTTCATCGATATTAATCAGTATTACCGCGTCTTCCTCACCTGCCGCGAGAGCCCCAGTGATATAATCGATATCAATAGCCTTGAAGTCAGCAAACCCCGCAGCGTTAGCTACTATCTCTAGTCCATGAGCATCGTTTTCAGTAGATGTTACGACAATCCCCACATGACCCTGTACCTCAAGGGTGTGAATAGGAGATGTTGTTCCTAAGCCCAGATTGTTGAGAGTATCGTCCCAGAAAAAATTAGCATTGTCTTCGGTTAAAATCGTCCCGTTAGAGAATATAACCGATCCAGCAGTAAAGGAAATGTTTCCCGTGCCTCCACCACCAACAGAAACCGTACCAAAAGCAGGATCTGACGCTGCTCCTGTTGAGACTAAAGCAACACCAACCGTTGCTGAAGGAGCTACCTTTGTCACCGTTGCCGTGCCAGCCCCGATAAGGACGTTATTAACCGTGAGTCCTGTAAGTTGGACAGTGAGTGTCTCTGTGGTGCCTACTGTGGTAATTGAGCCAGTACCTATGACAGTAACCAGACCTGCTCCATCCGGAATGACATTGATTCCTGAATTTGGAGCAATCGTGTCAATACCAACGCCAGCGCCGGTCAATGCAATTGTTATCGTGTTTCCGGAGCCGGTAGTAACGACCCCAGCACCACCTAGAATTTCTAGGACATTGAGGACCGGAATTGCAAAATCTGTATCGGCGTCGAACCTTGTTGGGATTATCGGGTTTGACGCTGTGACATCAAGAACACCAGCCTGGCTCATTTCTGTAACCTTTTTTTAAGGCGGTCAAGCTGTGTGTGAAAATATTCATTCATCTTCCCTTGAATAAGCATCTGCTTCTTAAAAACTTCCAACTCTTTTGTCAAACCAGCATTGTCAACAGCTGCAATACTAATTTTCCCAAGAAGATGTTCCTTGACCTTCTCCGCTTCCGATGGAAGGGCAAGGATTTCTTCTTTTAACTTCTCGTTGTCGGCTTTGCTTTGGCTATAGCAATGTTTCACTTCTTGAGAGAGCTCTGCCACTCTGTGCTGCATCATGAAAGTATTAGCATTGTTATTATCTGCAAGTTCTTCTATCTTGTCTCTCTGGCGAGACCACTCATGTTGATTACAGTCAATAAATTTTTGTGCCTCTCGGCTACGTTCAATCTTTTCTCTCTTAAACTGATTGAAATCATCCCTTTGACTCTCAACCTTCCTGGAAAGAGTGGTGACCGCATCCTTGAGATCTCTGTTCTCTGCTTCTATTGTTTTGATCTGGCTAGACAGCTGTGCCACCTGCTGAGCATACAAGTCTACACAGCCTTTGAGCTGGCGGCGAAATTCCTCCATAGCCACATGAGTCGCTAGCAAGGAATCATTGTAGTTCTTGATCTCCTGCTTAGTGAGCTCCTCAAAGCGCTTGGTGTACTCTTCGCGTCTTGATCTCAATATATCAACTCGATGTAAACGTCTCCTGAAACTGGGGCGGTGATTTGCTTCACGGAAAACTGAGTCCCTACAGCAAGAACGAATTTATCATCCTTTGGACCAATATTGGCCTGAACATCATAAAGCGTAAAAGTTCCAGCAGCTACGAACATCTGATCTTCCGTAGAGTCGGTAGTGAAAAACATATCGCCAGCAGTGTTGTTGCTGATCTTGAATATCCTAACCTCACGAGCCGTCACAGCCCCAACTGAAGCGTAGCTTCCTGAAATGCTGGCAAATCCTAGTGTTCTTATTGCTTCAAAAAACGCTCTTGAAGCCATGGGCTATTCTCCTTCTTCAGCGGGTGCTAGTTTTTCTTTGACTTCTTCAGCAGGAGCTTCACTCTCTTCAGGAGCCTCCTTGACCTCTTCCTGCTCTAACTCTGCTTTTTTCGCTGCTTCTTCATCTTTCAGCTTCTGAGCGGCCTCGTTCTGCGCTTCCTTTTGGCGCTCTACACAAAAATGCATAATCTGATTTACAATAGCCTGAACAGCCTCTACAGGCATGGCATTGTCAATAATAAATTGCGCCTTGAGCCCGTTGACTTCGAATTCGGCGACTGACTTCCCTACAAACATGATGGTCCTCCATTGTGTGACCCTATAATAAAGGATTTATTCTATCACAGGGTCTTCTCACGGTCAAAGAATTCGCTATTTAGACATGGAAATTGTAAAGAAATCACAAAATCCAATCTAACGTAAGTCGTTGATTATGCGACAGTTCCGCCATTATTGCCCACGACGCACCATCCCCCCGCGCCAGAATCGAAGACCATCATACACCCTAGACCAATCGGGTCAGCAGCAAATGTAATTTTTGATCCACCAATCATGTTAGCTGGCGTGATCTTGACACTGTCGGTAGAGTCACCACTAACTACAACAGCAAAGATCTTTATCTGACCGTCAATACCGTCCGCCAGAGTTACATTGTCTTCGTCCATATCTCCGTTCGTTGTGATTTCCGTCACAACGGTCAAGATAGACGCCGCAGTACCAGCAGATACAGCGGTGATCGCATCCGGTGTATAGCTGCATAGTCCAGAGTGGACAATGCCGCCAGAACCAGCCAAAATATTGGTTGCTCCTGCCGCTGTGGTTGTACCAATCGTGATCACATCAGCGGTACTTGCTGCACCGATGTTGATAGTCTTGATTCCAGTTCCACCGCCTGCAATCTCGACCGTTCTCGCGCCCGTTCCACTTGCAAATTTAGCAGTACCTGTGTTGATACCAGTCGAACTAATATCGTATGTTGAAGCAACGTCACCTTCAAGGGTGAAGTCTCCTGTTCCACACTTAAGGTCTAAACTCGCCGCAGCGGTTACCGTTCCTATAGTAACAATATTTCCAATCGCAGAGGTTGCAATATTGACTGTCTTGGCTCCTGTGCCACCGACTGCGATATTGACCGTACGAGCGCCAGTGCCGCCAAATACGCTTACCGTACCAGTATTTGCACCAGTATCTGAAATTGCATATGTAGAAGCAACGTTACCTTCTAAAGTAAAGTTTCCAGTTCCGACTTTAAGGGCTATCGATGCTGCACCAGAAACAGATCCGATACGTACCACGTTTGCGACGGCCCCAATTGCGATGTCAACCGCCTTAGCATTAGTCGCTCCGCCAGCTATCGCTACAGTAGTAGCGCCTTCACCGGCTCCTAACTCAAGAATCATCGTTCCAGAGGTATCACCAATCGAGAAGGTTCCTGTTTGTGCAGTACCACCGAAAGTGATTGTACCCGAAGTAGTAGCGGCACACATGGTATATGTAGTAGTAGCTGCACCGACCAAAGTAAAGTTACCTGTGCCACAGAGTAGGTCTAAAGCGGCTGCTCCAGATGCGCTACCGATGGTCACTAGATTCGCTACAGCTCCAACGGCTATGTTAACCACCTTGGCGTTCGTCGCTCCTCCTGCAACATTGATAGTAGTAGCTCCTTCTCCAGAACCAATCTGAACGATGTTCGTACCCGAACTATCACCCAACGTCATTGTGCCAGTTTGGGCTGTACCGCCGATGTCGATTGTTCCAGAGGTTGTTGCTGCCGCAACGGTATAGGTAGTTGCGCCTACACCGTTCAGTGCAAAGTTGCCAGTTCCTGTATCCAGTACCAGCGCAGAAGCACCAGTCTTGTTTCCGATGGTTGTTGTATGAGCAATTGCATTTATGCCGATATTTACTGCGCCCGTACCAGCCGTTACGACAAAACTAGAGGCTGAAGTGGCATTTCCAACGGTAATTGTTCGTTGAGCCGCACCAGTTCCAATATTGATAGCCTGAGCATCAGCATCGTTACCGATCCCGATCGCGCCTGCCGAGCTGTTAATGTTAAAAATGCCATCAGCATCAAGATGCATTTGGTCATCAGAGTTGATAGTGATATCACCGGCTCCTGTAGATGCTAGAGCGATGCCCGCAGTACCCGAGTTGATGACTACTTGGGTAGCGCTTGTGACGTTACCGATGGTGACAATTCTGGTTGCTGCGCCAGTACCTAAGTTAATATTGTCAGCTACGGCATCTGCGCCAATATTGATGGTAGCACTACCAGACTCCCAGGAGCCGCCTGCGTCGAAATCAACAGCTCCTGTAGCTGCTAGTGTAGTGAATGAGCCTGCTGCTGCTGTTCCTCCACCAATAGCGCCTGGTGTCGCTAGTTTCGCTGTCAGGTTGGCTGGCGTTACACATAGGAGAGCACTCGTTCCTGTTAGAGTTTCTGCATCCGTAGCTAACTCAACAATTCCTTTAGTAGTGGTACTAGCGTCGGGTGCGCCAGCAATAGCGATAAGTCCTACTGTATGAGGAGTCATCGCTAGGACTTGAGAGGTGCCTGTAGTAGCTTCACCATCTGTAGCTATCTCAATTTTACCCTTAACAGTAGTAGAGGCGTCAGGCAAGAGAGTGTCAACGGCGCTATCAAGAGTCTCAGGGCTAATCATCAACCCTTTATCCGCTCCTGCTGCAGCTTCTGCTGTGGTAGCGAAACGAGCTGAACCGGTATTGCTCTCGCTTGCTGAAGCGCCGGTGTAGTCTATAGGTGAGGCGAACTTGGGCATAAGGATCTCCTGGGTTAGGTTTCCCTTACCCTATAAACCGACAAAGAAAAAATATATGTTTACTTGACAAGTAATGATAGTTTTGACACGTTAATGCTAACGCACTAGACTGGAGATACCTTGGGAAAAAAGGACGCTATTGTCCGTACAACGGTTTACCTGCCTAGACCGTTATACGAACGAACCAAAATTATGGCTATTTTAACTCAGAGGGGACTGTCGGAATTTATTCGTATGGCCATCATCTTCCAGCTAGATAAGCTGAAAGAGGACATCCATGGTAAGAGAAGCACAACTCCTAGCCAGCAAGCTTCTCAAGAACCTTCTGATACTGTTTAAGTTCTTTCTCAGACATCTCTTTGCCTTCCCTCTTTTTTTGGAAAGCTCGCTTATAAAGCGTGTCAGTGACTTGCTTGATTTTAAATAAACGTTTCTGCTCTTCACTAGAGCCAAAATATGCAAATTGCCCAGGGATATGGCTTATAATGACTCCCAATTCTTCTTGCAATTTCTTCTGGGCTTCCGGGTCTCCAAATGTATCATCGCTAAGTGCCCTAAACAGCGGAAACATCTCTTGTGAGGCATAAATCAAAGATTTTGTTAACTTTGTCAGTGAATCATCACCAAAGGATTCGTAAATTGGGCCGCCAACGCTTTTCTTGTTATTGGCAAACTGAACTGCTAGGTTAACGATAGGGTTTAATTCAAACCTATTCTTTCTAATTAACTCAAAAATAGCTGTAGTGTCACCTGCATCAAAAGATTCGATTATTCGCCAAAAGAATTTGAGTGCTAAAGTAGACGGGTTTGAAAGATTAACAGTGAGGTCTTTCTCTACACCTTCATCGTTAGTGGTTTTTTTAGAATATTTTCTCCCAAATTGCTCTCTCTCAAATCCAAATCCTGTGGTATACAGTCGGTCGAATGCCATTATAACACCGAGCGTCCCAAGCAGCCCCCAGAACTTACGTTTATCTACACCAGACGGTGCTTTGCCTCCAGCAATAGCCCTGCCTATCCGAACCGGAGATTTCAACATCTCTGAATAGACTTTGCCCATGACAATTTTAAATGTTGGGGTAAAGAAAGGAAGGTTAAGAAATTTTCTGGTATTTGGGTGTACCATAGCATAATCACCATGGAATAGAGCTGCTGTCTGTGCTGCCTCTCTAGGGTTCATCCCTGTAGAGAGTAGATGCCGATAAGAAGCCATCCTAATAACCCTGTCAGCCGACCAAGCTATATTGCTGCTGACCCTATAAACAGCATTGATGCCTTTCTCCTGGACAAACCACCGGCGCATTTTTGCTGGAAGTGTCCTGTTTTCCTTTAATGCAGCTTGCCATTGAAGCTGGTAGTCTTCAAAAAATATATTGAATGGCTGTGAGAAGAGGCCGTTTTCAAAAGCTTCCCAGAATTCAGGCGTCTTTGTCAAAACGTCATTTGCTGCCAATTTCCAATAGCGTGCGCCCTGGATGTTTGTCAGCATTAGCTGCTGTACGATATCATTAAATGGCAAGATGATTGGGTTATAGAATTTGAACCCTTTAACCATAGAGGAGGCTTTAGCGAAGATCCCCATTTTCTTTGGATTCACAAACGTGTCTAACCATTCAGCGAATTTGGGATGTAGGTATCTGCCTTTTAGAGCGGGGTATTGCCAAGGTGGATACTGGATAAATCCTGGTTTTGGTGTACGAGAAGAAAGACCCTCTGTCTCTGCTGCATTTACGATTTTTGATAGGCCAAGGTCTCTAGCTGTCCTACGGCCATAAAAGGCCATAATTTCAGCAATGTCTACTTGGTCTATATCAATGATTCCAGATTTTATCATCCCTGCAATCGTAGGAGTCTTTCGCTTCCTCTGATTAATCAGCCGAATAGCTCTGACAGCTCCAGCAGGATTATTTACAAATTCTTCCTCAAACCATAAACGTACAGGAATAGAGACAAAATTGACGTTTTCCAATTCTTTGATCAATCTATTATTTGCCGAGATCTTTCCAAGTGCCTCCTTTTTATCAACAGTGTTTTCAGACGCTCTCTGCCTAAGAAGCTCATTTTCTTTTTTCAGACGAAGAATGTAACTTTCAGGAAACGGGTGTTTTAGTACGTTTGCCGCCTGCAATTCTTTGAAAGTATCATCAAAGAAGGCGCGAATAACATGCCAACCCTTAGCAAGTTCCGGGTCTTTTGGAGGCTGTTTTTTTTCCGCTAGCAACGCTAATTCGCCACGCTGTACTTTCGTGAAATTCTTAAGTTTGTTGATGGCAGCAATCGTCTGTTCTTCTTTCTTGGCCAACTCAGAAAAGTAATTCTTGATTCGAAATCCTGTCTCTGGAGCACCGCTTTCCTGGAAAGGCTTCTCTATGTTAAAGCCAAATCCGTTCCAGGTTTCCTCCAATTTCTTAGCAAATTTATCGTTAAGAAGGGCGTTTACAAAAAACGATTCATTTTGTGAGTCTTGGAAAACCGCTTGCTCTTTGGGTGTGATTTGCTCCCTGCCTTCAGGGATAATGTCTTCTTTAGCTTGTTTAGACAGGCCACCAGGTTTTGTGCCTTGTTTCTTTTGGGTGTTAACCTGGGCCAGTTTCTCTTCCGCCAGACGTATCGTGCTAGTGTTATTCACGACTGACTCTTGCTGTCCAGCTAAGGTCGTTACCTCAGATGCACCTTCAGGGAAGAAAACTTGCGGAACGTCAAAAATATCCCGTAACAACTTAATGTCTGTTCCGTCTGCTGAAACATCACCTATTCCTGAATTGTCCCAGTGAATAATCACAGCATCATGATTTCCTTCTCTGATAGCTTTGTTAATCCTTGCTACATTTCTCTTAGTTTCTTCTAGTCCAGAAACAGGGTTGGGGAATTTGTTAGTAGTATTTTGTTTAACCCACTTTCTCCAATCTTGATCTGACTGGATAATTAACGGATTCTTTGCCTTTATTTTCCGAGTGGAAATATTAGGCCCAAACTCCTTGGCATCAGTCTCTTTAAAAGCAAAATATTTGCCTTCTCCTAGCACTGATCCAACTTCGACTACTAAATCAGTTTTTGGCGGCCCTCCTTCCCCACGGAATAGGGTCGCTTCTTTTACCTCTTCAGGAAGTTTTTCGAATTTTTCAAGATTCTTTGAGTCGACAACTTTCACCATCTTCTCAATTTCTGCCAGGGTCTTAATCGGAGGATTTTCCTGTTTGGCCTCTTCCTTTCTTCCGCGAGCTTTCCCTGCATTTATTTGTTTCGTTCGCTCTTTTCTTAGTTTATTCAAGGCATCTGGCAAACGTGCTTTGTTGTTACGAGTCTTAGTCCACAACTCAATATAAACTTCTTCTTCAAGAGGCGGGAAATCCTGTTTATCTGCTTTATCCTTCAAATCACCTAATAACAAATCTAGATCGCCTTTTCCGTCTTCGGAAAAGTTCGAATAGGTTAGCAATCTATCTCCTCTTTCTCTAGAAGCACCTCTTGCTAGATCTGACTCAGTAACTAAAGTCGGTTTAGGCACGGCCTTTATTTTAGGAGAAAATATACTAGAATCCCCTCCAGCACTTGTAATTAATTTTTTAATTTCTGTAGTGACCTCCTGTTTTGGACCAGTCATTCGCTCAACACGTTCGGCCATTTCGTTCCAATTGTCCACCAATGGGAGGTTTTTACGGACAAATGGTGATAATGATGACACGTCAGAGACATCTGCCATTACTTCTTTAGGAGACAATGGTTCCTTTTGCAACGCTTGTAATCTTTTTTCTGACTTCTGAATTGTGCTTTTCAGGTCTTTGGATACTTCCGCTAGAGTCTCTTTACCTTTGGCGACATCGGTGAAAATCTTTTCTCCCACAACGTCAATCGGTTTCTGTTCCAACAGTGCCGTATCCTGAGCCACTCTAACCTCTTCTAGAGCGTCTAAGATCTCATCAGGTGTGATCACCTCTGGAGCCTTGAAGAAGTCCTTACCGCGCTTCTCTACACCCTTGACGACACGTTTGAGAACCTCCTTGCGTGTGATCCCAAATTCTTTAGCTAGGCGATTTACTGCACCACCAAATTCTAAAGCAACACCAGCAGTTTCTAATATCCCTGATAAGGCAGCCCATTTACCTC
>SDBU01005244.1_pt1 | contig 15586 bp, 14 predicted proteins | sample 2277071 | NCBI WGS metagenome assembly SDBU01 (sample SAMN10397929, study PRJNA504765) | marine sediment metagenome | isolation source: marine sediment core GS08_GC12, 126 cmbsf | place: Arctic Ocean: Gakkel Ridge, Loki's castle | collected 2008
GTTGCCAGGAACGAAGCAATCTCCGCGTTCTCTGTGTCTTCTCCGTGTTCTCTGCGGTTTAAAAAGCGAACAAACTTTTCTGAAACTTACCTAAAAGATTTTCAATTGAAAAATAGGATAATGGGTGGCTTTTTCTTCGCACTGTCTGAATACCCGCCCAGCCGTCAGCAACTTTACCGGAGGTTTATATTCCCGCAATTGATTCACTAACATTGTCGTAGTATGAACCCGAAGCATCCTATCGCTGTCTACGTAGAACACGTCGTCGTATTTGTCCAGCGAATCGCCCATAAGACTGTAATTATCTTGAACGGATTCTATTTCCGGACCAGATTCGACAACTGTGTAATCTGGCAAGCTAGTTTGCGCACATTCCCATACTTTCCGCAGTGGATGTTCAGGAATTTCCAACGGTTTAGGCTTTGCCAGCAATTCTGCAATAACTTTGTCAGTGAAATCCTCTGAAAGTTTCTGCTCTGCGAAAGTTCGCTCTACCATTTTTATCATCTCCTCCTTCAACTGTTTTCTTGCTCGATACAACCTTGTCTCCACAGCAGTGACAGATACACCGAGAAAATCCCCGATGCCTTTCTGCGACAAGCCATCCAGGTAGTAAAGCGTCACAACGAGTCTGTTCTTTTCGGGCAAAGAGTTGATGGCTTGCATCACAGCGCGGCGAAATTCCTTCGCCTCATATTCCTCCTCAGGAGTTGGAACATGCCGCGTTTCAAGCATTTCAGCGACTTCGTTCTTATCTATCGGCATCATTTCCTTCTACTGTCTCAGCCACATCTTGCAGACATTAGCGGTGATGCCCTTCAGCCAACTAGCGAACTTGGATTTGTCCCTCAGTTTTTCCAGGTTTTTGTAGGCTTCGATAAAAGACTCTTGAGCCAGGTCTTGAGCGTCGGCAAAATTCTTCACGATATGAAACGCTAATCCATAGGCGGCGCTTTGATATTTCTTGACCAACGCGCCGAAGGCGTCTGTGTTGCCGTTAAGCGATTGTTGAACCAAGGTTGAATCGTCCAATGCCATAATTGTTCATCCTTATATGAAATGCTATTTACATCATAGTTGCAAAAGGAGGAGAAAATCTCACATTTTTTATAAATTCGGGATGGTTCATTTCGTTGTGAAGAGGACATGCATTAGAATTATACTTCAAGTTCTTGCAGAATTAACACCAAACTATTCGCCTTCCTTGAAGTAAAAATCAAACTTCGCTATGGAGCTTTTGTATTCCTCTTCATATTCATAGCTCTCCCCAAGGAACCATGACCTTGCCCTTTGACTCTTAAATACGTGCTCTGGAATGCTCACAGCTCTTATTCTCAGATACTCTATCCCACCGTGTCTTATCACTACAGTGCCACGACCTTTTACTCTAAGATCTTCTTCTTCTGGGATAGACGCTACTACACCACCAATGTCTATGGGTACCTCCTTTTTAGGTTCGACCTCATAGAAAAATTGCGTTTGCCAGCCCGAGCCTTTTCTTTCTGCCCTTATGTCTATCCCGATGTATTGTGTTTTCTCACCGAAATTCAATAGTTTCGCTTTGATGGACTTTATGCCTTCCTTCGGATTACCATCAATATAAAGGTCATGCAGGATGGTAGTTTTCTCTAATTCCTTCAGCACTTTGTAAATATCAAATCCACTCTCCTCAAGCTCATCTGCTCCAACTTTAGCAGGGATGTCGTAGTATTTTGCCTTTCTGAGAAGAACTTCACCCTTAGCCGAGTCGGAGATTCTCACCTCCACGATGTATCTCAACGGACCTGTATAATCTCTGTAATCAGAGGAAGCTACCCCAGCAGGCATGGGAACCACATAGCCTATCTCATCTTTCCCGCCGGATTTAACTTTTACCTCATTACCCCAACTCCATTGACCCGCTATTAGCATGTCAGGTCTTGAGACGATGTAGATGGAAGCTTTCTTCGCTTCTTCTGAGCTGTTAGCCAAAATTAGTTTTACATCAATGCCATCCACAAGTCCATCCCATGTTACGTCCGTCCCTGAGGAATCGCGATACTCCTCTGCGCTTATCTTCCTCAGTTCTCCGAAAACAATGTTTTTTACCTCCAAACCGTTTTTCATTTTCGTTTGCCTCCTTTTTATCTTATAACGCTGAAAGTCAATTACCCCCATCTTGGCATTCCGAACGACATCCCGTAAATGTGAGTTAGTGATGAGGGTTTTTCCTCAAGTCTTAACCTCTCCAAAATTCTGAGCGACTGGAAGAAGAAGATCGATTCCCCTTCTATAAGCCTAACCTTTGTCTCTATTGTCCTCCAGAGTTCAGGTGGGGCTTCCTTTTTGGGAATAAGTTTGAGCAGCGTCTGTGATTGCCTGAATTTCTCAAGCTCTTCCCGGCATACTTCACAAATTTGGAGGTGGTTCCTAAAATTCTCAGTCTGCTCTTCCGAAAGCTCACTGTCTATGAAATCTGAGAAAAGTTCTCTATATTCTTCGCACTTCATTTTCTTCATCCTCAAGATATTTTGAAATGATTCTTTTAAATTCAACTCTTGCCCGATGTGCCCTCATTTTAGCGGCATTCACACTGCAATCCAAAATATAGGCTATCTCCCTGTACGGCAACCCTTCAAGTTCCTTCAGCGTAAGGATTAACCTGTTATCCGGCGAAAGCATGTTGAAAGTCTCCTCAATCTTTTCCCCCAGTTCCTTATCCGTGAGCAGAAACAAAGGGTTTTCCTCTGAGGGAATCTCTTTAAGACTCTCAACCGGCTCCTCGGCAAGAGAAATTCGCCCTCGTCTTTCCAGAAAATCGTAACAGAGATTCACAGTTATTCTGTAGACCCACGTTCGAATCGAGCTTTCCAGCCTGAAATTCTTCAGATTAGTCCAGATTTTGACGAACGCTTCCTGGGTTATATCTTCAGCATCCTGATCATTTCTTAGCACCCGGAACGCCGTGTTATAGACATCATCTTTGAGAAGGTAGAAGAGTTTTTCAAACGAGGAGATATCGCCGTTTTTACACCGTTCCACCAAGCTTCGGTTTATTCCCCTTGACATGCCTTTATCCTCTTTCAATCAGTTTCATTATATTAGACCGCCAAATGGGGATGTGGTAACGGTGAAATTTATTTTTTACAAGGGAATGGAAAAATAAAAGGATGGATGAATGGAAGGAAAGGTGCGTAATGCAAAGAGTAATTACGTTTCACGCTTTACGTTTTACGTAACAGATTTATTAAACCCGCGCGGATGATAATGCCCCTCCCGACTTTTCATGTTCAATTGACGCGAAGGGTTATATCGACAAATGCACTTATAATCACACCACTGACACAGGGCATCCTTCGCCTCCCAGATGGACGGATTAAATTTGCCTGACCGGATGAATTCATCGATTGACTTGATGTTTTCGATGACGAATTCGTGCAGTAACTCAAAATCCTCGGCGAAATAGAAACCCGACGGCGGCTTTTTAATAGAGCCATCTTTTTTATATTTATATTCATCTTTGAGTGCGTCCCATACGCCCAGATGCCCTTTCTTGCCTACTTCTTTGACTTTCTTCAGCACGTAGTATGCACCTGCCGCCGGCTGCTGACCTTCTTCACTCGCCGCTATTGCCTGTTGATAAATCGGGAGTTGAAAGCTGATGCCCTGTTCAACTCTCTTAGCATTTGCATGCCCTCCGGTTTTATAATCGTACACGACAAAGAGTCCTTCTTCGGCGTCGATGTCCACGCGGTCAATTATGCCGCGAATCCGTATGGGCGACTTATCCATCTCACGCGAGATACGCAGAGCAAATCCTTGAGGGCCACGTCCGCGGAAACGTCCAAAGTGATATTCAAAATGGGTTGGTCGGTAATTGCCTTCCAACATCTCATGTGTAGGCTCAAAGTCAACTTCGAGAAAAGCTTGCAAGATACCCTTCGGCTCATCAGCGTTTGTGAGTCCAGAAACGAGCATCCGCTTCTCTTCCTCCCCATAAAGGTCGGCGAATTGTTCTTCGTATTGTTCTGCTTCGCGTTGTGCAATTTGGGGCATGATGGCGCGTGCCTCCTCAATGTCCGCGCGCTTCCGCATTTGTTCGTCGTCATAAAATTTTTGAAGAATACTATGTACTAAGTTACCCTTTGCTTTTGGCGAAATCTCCGCTTCCGCTTCTGCCAAGCCTTTTAGATTCAGCACGTTCTGAAAGAAAAATTTCATCGGGCATTGCGCGTAATTATCCAATTGCAACACCGAATAAGAAAACGTAGCAGATTCATAAGTGTCACTGATTTTTAGCGATGTTGCCTCTTCCAAATGTCCATCGTAATCGGAAAATGAATCTAAATTTTCTCTTTTTTCTTCCATACTCAATTGCGTTTGAAGATTAGCATATTCAAGATTAAGATGCTCTCCTCCAATGATAGTGTTCTGTTCGCCCATTTTTCTGAGAACTTCCTGCTCAGAGAAAATCGTTTCTTTCTCCATCTCATTCATCGGAGCTATCTCGTTTGACTTATCGTCGGGAGGAAAAGAAAACAATGACCGAATATCTTCAACAAAAGGCGAAGGCGTCAGTTCCTTCCCATCCCATATTTTGGGATAGGTTAGCATAACGCGTTGGGCATTTCCTATCATCTGTTGTAAGAGAAAACGTTCTTGAGGCAGTTTATTGAGTGCCGCGAGGGGGAGTGGCTGAGATTCATCCGGCGTAATGAGAAAATTGGAAATTGGTCGGCTTGGATATTCCCCTTCGACCAATCCGCCGATGAACAGATATTCAAAGGAAAGTCCGCCTGTTTCTAACGGCGCAATCACTTGCACTGCATTTGTTGACGCCTCCTGATAACTGGTGGTTAGTAATTGGGATGGAGTGCAACAATCAGCACCTCGTTCCTCGGCATAAACTCCGCGTATTGTTGCATCGGGAGCGGAAATAGCGCGGGTGATGTATTCGATGTAATCCTCTGAACTGTATTTTCTGCTCTTTAGCGCGCGGAAAGTCTTTACCATCTCGTTGACAATGCGCGCAAATTCCAGATATGCTGTCGTGAATAACGCGTCTTCTTTCTGTTCGCTTTGCTCAACGGAGATTGCTTCGCAAGGCTCGCAACCTTCGGCTTCGTAAACCGTCTTCCCCCTCTGGAATTCGAAATTGAATTCGGTATCTTGCCCCCTTGCCCTCTTGCCCTCTTGCCCTCTTGCCCATTGATTTTTTATCATCTGTTCCATGAATTGCCGTAGCGCGTCTGCGAACTGCCATGGAGACTCAGCGCGTGTGAGTTTTTTAGCATGCTCAATGAACTGCTGTATTGCCAGCAAGTCGAAAGCGGCTTGAGCAAGGGCGTTGGAATAATCAGCCGCGCTTTCCGTATCCTCCACTTGATATTCTTGTTCGATGTATAATTTAATTTTGCTAAACCAGGATTCAACTTGAAAATATTGCTGTGTAACCGCCGCGCGGACCCATCGGTCAATGCGATGAATATCGAACTCTTCAGGAACGAAAGAAGGTGGGAGAGATTCTCCTGTTACGCGCGCGACATCAGCGATATCAATCTCCGGTGTGTTCATGGAGTTTATCCCGATTACATTGGGGCTTACCGACAACTCCGTCTTACGGCAGGAAATCCATCCTGATGAGAGTACATCAAATAGGTCTGACCGTTTCCACCCCGTCAGGACACAGGTCAGAATTTTTTTGAGCAGTCCAATGATAGGTACTTGTTGCAATGGATAACCGCGCGAGATATTTACGGGGAGAAAATATTCGCTGAAGACTTCCTCGACCAACGGTCTGTATATTGCTAAGTCGGGAAATACAACGACAAATCGGCGCAGGTCCGAGTTAATTTTACCCACCTTCAGCGGTGGCAACGCGTTGCGAATCGAGCGCGCGATAATCCGTACTTCCTCACGGCGGTTTGGCGCGATGAGGAGGCGAAAATCGTTTTGAGGCTCATCCCGTTCGTATAACCCCACACTTAAGTTTGGGGCTATATGAACCGAAAATAACCGCGAGGCAATTATTTGTGGCAAACTTGCCATTTCGCAAGGCGCTTCTCGTTCCTCCCATTCGTATGACGTTAGCCACTCGGCAATCGACTGTGTGCTATCGTAGCCGCGATGGCTCTGCTTCCAATCTCCCTCCGGCGCGGCTAACGTCAGGATGATTTTCTGGAAAGACGGAACGAGAGCATGAAAAGTTGCCTGTTCGAGGTCACTGAAAAAGGAATATTCATCCAATACTAGGGCGTGTTCGACATCAATAGGATACCTATTTTGTTGCCAATTCCGCAGTAATTCACACCGCAGAATATTTTCATCGACGAGGCGGTGCGCGGACAAAAATTGATGATATGTTTGGTCGAACAATTCCACTGTTTGGGCTTTCTCGGGGGATTCAGCCGTCAACTCCCAGACCAACTTCCTACGCGCCTCCTCACCGGTGTCCTCGGACTCTTCGAATAGCGACGTCTGCAAATATTCCAGCACATCTGCAATCTTTTGAGATAAGCCGTAGGAAAAAGATGCTTCTGGAAAATATCCGAATCGACCTTCCTGCAGCAAATGTCGTATGACGAGGAGCCGACCATACGAGTTCAGCAACTGCCTCTCCCCCAACACCTCGCCATAGTGATTGGACATGAAATCGTGAAATGTTGTCACTTGTGGTGTCCAACACCGCCGCCCCAAATGTGCCAGGATTCGCCCTTTGAGTTCAGCCATCTTCCGCCGAGTGGGCACAAAAATCATGGCTTTCAGACTTTTGCTGCCGGCATCGGAATATGCCGATAATTCTTCTAAAAGTAACTTTTGTCGACTTTGTTGATTTGGTCCATAGATTAGCAAATGTTTCATCGAACTTTTTTCCATTGTCTCTCACAGTCCATCTTAACGGTTTGGGATTCTTTGGACTACTGGAACGGTAGAATGCGCACTCTGGACTTTGTTTCATCCACAGTAACCAATGCGCCACTTTCAAGTACTGACTCATATTGGCGGAGTATTTGTACCAATCTGCTCCCTAGGACCCGAGGCATAATGTCCTGTATACGAACCTGAATCACACTTGGTTCTTGGGCGCGGGTAGTTGCCAACAACATCCCAAAGTCAAGGTCGTGGGTAAATACAACATAACCATTCGTGCGCGCCCAGTCCATTATGACGCTATCCATTGCACGAGGATTACCCACCGTTGACCAATGAACGGCTTGCCATCCATTTTGTTCAAATATTTCCACCCAATCAGGAGAAAGATTCATATCAATCAGCAGTTTCATTTGCTAACCAGAGGCAATTCAATTTCTTCTGCGCGCCAAGCCGCATAAGCCAGCGCTTCACAAATATCTTCCTCTTCCAAATAAGGATATGCTTTAAGAATATCAGTAGTAGAATATCCTGCAGCGACTAATCCAACAATTGTCCCGGCGGTGACGCGCAACCCACGAATGCAAGGTTTGCCACCCATCACATTCGGGTCAAAAGTGATTCGCGTTAGAGTTCTCATCATTTACTCCTTCAAAAATAAATACCGTTGCTTGTGGTGGAGCCCAGAGAAAGACAATGCTTCTCTTTACTCTCCTTACATTTTCGAGATATCAAGTGATTTGCCAATTACAGGTCGCGCCTAACAGTTGGCTGTCCGCTGTAGCCATTTGTTCTGCTTCTTGTCGTTCATTTCCTCAGACATGTGTCTCCTCCATCAGCAAACTACCAGGAGTTTTTAATTTTCATGTTTTGCTTAAGTCATCGCTTGTTGATATTATAATACACATTTTTCCCACGGAATATCGCGGTCTTTCCTAACGTTTCTTCGATGCGTAGCAGTTGGTTGTACTTGCAGATTCTATCAGTTCGGCAGAGCGACCCTGTTTTGATTTGTCCTGCGTTGACGGCGACGACGATGTCAGAGATAGTTGTGTCTTCCGTTTCTCCTGAACGATGGGATACCACTGCGGTATAGTTGGCGCGCTTTGCCATTTCGATTGCATCCAGCGTTTCCGTCAGCGTTCCGATTTGATTAACTTTTATTAAGATAGAGTTACACACACCGCGTTTTATGCCCTGTTTCAGGCGTTTGGTATTAGTGACAAACAGGTCATCCCCGACCAGTTGCACTTTTTGACCGATAGCATCCGTAAGCATTTTCCAACCATCCCAATCATCTTCTGCCATGCCGTCTTCGATGGAAATAATCGGATACTTATCCACCAAATTGGCGTAAAATTTCACCATATCTGCGGAGGATTTCTTCTGTACTACTTCAGCTTTGAGGGTGTAGACGCCGTCTGCGTAAAATTCACTTGCAGCCGGGTCTAATGCAATAAGGACATCTTCGCCGGGCGTGTATTGGGCTTGCTCAATGCCTTCTAAAATAATCTGGATTGCTTCCTCGTTCGATTTGAGGTTTGGCGCAAAGCCGCCTTCATCGCCAACGTTGGTATTCAAACCGTGCTTTTTAAGTACATTTTTGAGATTATGGAAAACCTCCGCGCCCATGCGCAAAGACTCTGCAAAAGTCTGCGCTCCAGCGGGCACAATCATAAATTCTTGTAAATCGACGTTGTTATCCGCGTGCTTGCCGCCGTTGAGAATATTCATCATTGGCACCGGCAATTCTTTGGCGTTGACACCACCAAGGTATTGATAGAGCGGCATCCCGTAATTAGCCGCGGCGGCTTTGGCGATGGCCATCGACACACCGAGAATGGCATTGGCACCCAGTTTTTCTTTATGTTCTGTGCCATCCATTTCTATCATCGCGTGGTCAATTGCAACTTGATTATGCGCATCGCATCCAATCAATTCCCTTGCAATCTTTCGATTTACATTTTCGACAGCTAGGATTACACCTTTGCCCAAATAACGGATGTTATCGCCATCGCGTAATTCTAATGCTTCGTGTTCGCCGGTCGATGCGCCCGAGGGCACAGCCGCGCGCCCTATCGCTCCCGATTCGAGCGTAACATCAACTTCCACCGTAGGTGTTCCACGCGAATCCAAAATTTCGCGTGCGTGTATATTCGTAATTTTTGTCATTGTAATTCCCCCTTTCCGGAATTCGGAATTCGGAGTTCGGAATTCGGAATTAAAGAAAATTCATTGTAAGCGCGTGCAATCGCACGCGCCATGTCGCAAGGCTTCGTCCTGCAAAGCGATGGCACCGCGTAGCACATCCCCGATGCTCGAGATGTTCCACTTTTTTTTAATTCGTAATTCGTAATTCGTAATTCGATTCACCATAATTCCTCATTCCACGTGAGAATCTCTGGTCCATCGGATAAAATCGCTACCGTATGTTCAAAATGCGCCGACAGAGACCCATCAGCAGTCACGGCCGTCCACCCGTTTCCGAGAACGCGGACATCCCACGTCCCCGCATTGACCATCGGTTCGATTGCCAATGTCATGCCCGGTCGTAATAGCGGGCCGCGTCCGGGCTGTCCGTAATTGGGCACCTGTGGTTCTTCATGCATTTTTCGTCCAATACCATGACCGACGAAGTCTCGCACAACGGAACATCCATTCGATTCAACGTAACTTTGTATGGCATAAGAAATATCGCCGAGCCGATTGCCGGATTTTGCCGCGTCTATGCCTTTATATAAAGATGCCTTTGTAACATTGAGCAGGTGTTGAGCTTCATCTGAGATATTCCCAATGGGAAATGTAAATGCAGTATCGCCGTGATATCCATCTAAGAAAATACCAACATCAATACTAATGATGTCTCCATCCAGCAATTTCCGCACACTGGGAATGCCGTGGATAATCTGTTCGTTAATTGCCACACAAATCGCCGCCGGATACGGCGGATGATTCGGCAATTCATATCCAAGAAACGACGGCTTGCCGCCATAAGCTTCAATTGCACGTCTTGCGATTTTGTCTAATTCTATAGTTGTCACACCAACTTTCATAGCGCCGCCAATTTCCTGTAAAACCCGAGAATCCGCTTGACAACTGCGACGCATGCGTTCAAGATTGCTTTTCGATTTCCGCGGGATTGATTGAGAACGTATTGTAATCATTTATGCAATTTCCTGTTCAGTTTTTTAGACTAAAAGAGCTAAAAACCCATCCGGTACATTTTTTGCTAACAGATTAAAAAGAAACCTTCTTTGCTAACGGATTTCTTGCTAACGAATTAAGGGCAAAATGGAAATTGAATAATCGGGTAGTTTGGAACTTTACCAAATTACCAAATTACGAAAAACAGGCTAGAAGGCTCCTGCATTCATGAACTACCGCTTCGCCGATTCGCTTTGCTCATCGCGTGGAGATGACTGATTTATTGATGATTGATGATTGTTTATTGGCGATTGACAAGACAACAACATTGAAACTCTGACCCGGTGCGATTGCGCCTGTCGCGGTGTCATCTGGCGCGTGCAACGCGATGATAACCCATCGCGGCACGCGCTGGTCGAACGCCTTCCGCGTTTCAATCAACAATCAACATCCTCTCAGGTGAGGTTTGGAGAGGATATGCTCCCTTCGGTCACCGACGACTGGCGCTTCGCTGGTCTTACGGAACTACTCCTCTCCAATCAACAATCGACAATCGACAATCCAAAGGTCATCAATCCATTCACCTAACCTACAATAATTTTACATTCTGGATAAGTAATTGCAGCTTTATCTGTTCGTTCACTGACGGCCACGGCCAAGGTAAATGGTCCCGTTCGTCCGGCGAACATCAAGCAAATAATGATTAATTTCCCCATAACGCTTAAGTCTGGGGTAACGCCAGTTGATAATCCAACAGTGCCGAAAGCAGATGTTGCCTCGAAGAATAAGTTCAAAAACGGCTGTTGCCGTTCAACAAACAAGAGCAGCATAAAAAAGAATACTAAAAGCAGTAACGAAATCATCACAATCGAAATTGCCTTATATACAATTTGCTGTGGGATGGTTCGGCCGTATACTTCCGCGTTTTCTCGTCCTAAAAGCATGGCTCGGATTGAAAGCAACAAAACCCCTAAAGTACTGGTTTTGATGCCGCCGCCTGTGGAACCAGGTGACGCGCCAATGAACATAAAAATAACCATAAAAAACAGGGTAAACGGCATCAACCCGCTAATATTGATGGTGTTAAAGCCTGCGGTGCGCAAAGTTACGGATTGGAAGTAGGCGGCGAGAATTTTATCTTTCAGGGATAAATTCAACAGCATGTGGTCGTATTCGAAAAAGAAAGTCAAAATGGTACCGATAGCTATCAACAACCCTGTGATTAACAGCGACAACCGTGTATGAACTGTGAATATAGGCAGAGCACGTTTCGATAATGATGTGCTCGCGCGGATGGGATACTTAGTGTACTGCGAAGTGGAAGCGCGACGATGATGCAACTTATGATATAATCTGCGGAATCCGATGATAAAACGTGGGATTGCATTCTGCTTACAATATTGAATGACGCTGGACATGACCGTAAAACCGAGTCCCCCCAAAATAATTAGGGCGGCGATACAGAAATTGATGAGGGTGTCGCCGCTGTATCGGACAAAGCTATCTGGAAAGAGGGAGAAACCCGCATTACAAAAGGCGGAAATCGCATGAAACACCCCCAGATATAATGCTTCCGAAAATGTTTCAGCGCCCGGCACCCACCGGAAAAGCAGAAGCAGCGCGCCGATGAGTTCCACCAGGATAGTTAGTTTCACCACGGACAGCACCGTTTGCGTTAAGTCCGCGACATTCGCTTCCCCCATGATATCCTGCATAGCGCGTTGCTCACGAATGCTCATGCGTCTTCCCAGCATCAATCCCATAGATGTTGTAATGGTCATAATGCCGATGCCGCCGACTTGTATTAGAAATAGAATGACCAGTTGACCGAAGGCGCTAAAGTATTTCGGAGTATCTTGAACAATTAAACCGGTTACACACGTCGCGGATGTCGCGGTAAATAACGCATCAATCCAACTCGCACCATGTCCATCGCGAGTCGCCGCAGGTATCATCAATAATATAGTGCCAACAAAAATTATGGCGGCGAAGCTCACAATTAATAATTGAGCTGGCCGCATTTGCAGATGAAGTATAACTTTGCGTGCCTCGATCTTCGGGATTGCGGAGTTTATCCTGACGAAGATGGGGCGTATTTGCTGAAATAATGCTATAAGCCATGCTGTCATCAGCTTTCACTCAGAAGTTGACTTTCTTGAGTTGTCCCCAAGTCGCCGCGAGTTTTACCTTCGGGCTGACAGCTAGTTTTTCCTCCACGAAGGTCAATTCTGCGAATACACTGGGGTCCGTCCATGAGCGGTCAGCGACGTCTTTGTCACTCCAGATTAATTTGTGGTCACGGTCACCGCCATCGTCATCATCGTTCATCTGTGTGTTAAAACCGATAACGAGTCCAGTTTTCGGTTTGATGTTCCAACCTGCATTTTTCAGCGGGACAGCCGCTTCCACCGACCAGCCTTCATCTGTTTTCACTACCGCGACGATTGTGCCTGTGGTAGGTCCTTGGGTTATGCCTACACATCCGCCGAGTTTCGGTTTGTTAATATCCCCGCCGATGTTGTCAGCGCCTATCGTAATCTGCGCATCATTTTTGTCATACGAACCTCCCTGCTCATGTTCAGCATCAATATAAATCTCCACCGAATCATCTTTCCAAACGTCGCAACCTGTATCCCCTCCTGACTGAATTTCGTCATCTTTCACTTTAAAGGCGACATACAACCACTTATCGTCAGCAATCACTGCAAAGGAATACGAAGCATCGTTATCATTCGGCGCAGGGGTGTTGCCCTTGTTATGCGGCACATCATGCCAAGAAGCGAATTGCCACGGTAAGTCTTTCAACTTGCCATCTACATCGACAGTATTTGGAAATGCGCAGTTGTAATTGACACCAACCTCGCCCGGGTCAATCGCCCAACTGAACATCGGTAAACACGCGAGAGCAATATATAAGGTTAGGAATAATATTTTTTTCATAACATTGCCTCCACCAAATATTTGGGACGAATAAGCTATTGGATAATGAGATAATTGGGAAACACGGAAACTTGGTAATTAGGAGATTTCCCAATTACCAAATTTCCCAATCACCATTAATCGCTTTTAATTGCGCTCCAAACAGCGGCAATTTTGCCTTTGGGGCTGACTGCTGTAACAGGGCCTACAAAGATCAGGTCGCCATAAGGCGCGCTGCTGTTCCATGAAGTATCATCCGTATCTTTTTTGCTCCAGATGAGCTTATGGTCACGGCCGCCGCCGTCATCGTCATCATTAAAATGGACGTTAAAGCCGATGACCAATCCATCTACAACTTTGATGTCCCATTTGCTGTTTTTGAGTGGGATAGCGACTTCGACATTCCAACCTCCGTCGACTTCGATAACAGCAGCTTTTGTGCCCGTATCAGGGCCGCCGCCACCCAGCTTTGGATTATCAATATCTCCGCCGATGTTGTCAGCGCCAATTGTAATTTGTACATCGTCATCGTCATAGGAATCCGTCGCGCCGTGATTGGCGTCAATATAAATCTCAACGGAGTCGTCCTGCCAGACATCACCGCCGGTATTTTCGCCCGATTGTATTGTATCATCCGTCACCTTTAGGGCAACGTAGAGCCATTCCATATCGGCTACTGCGGCGAACTCTATGTCTGCATCAGCAGAATCTGTGAGAGTCTCGCGCTGGATGGTATCCCTATGCCAGGGTGCTATCTTCCATGCGGCATCATCGAATTTGCCATCCAACACCACTGTCACAGGAAAGGCGCAATTATAATTCTCGCCTTCCACGCCGGGGTCAATGCCCCAGCCTACGACAGTGAGTCCAAACGTGAAACTACAAATCAATAAAGTTACAACAAAGTTTTTCATTTTTTTTACTCAACTCCTGTCTTTGGAATTGTGATGTGAAAAGTATATCATAAAACTATAATTTTTACAAGTTTTCAATCTCCCAAATAGGAATTCTCAGTCTACACAAAAGATACAGTATCCCGAATTCTCAAAAAGATCGAATTTTTCCTCTTTTTGAGTCTGGGCGCACTTATCCCTTATTAGAGACTTTCACAAATGTTAAATTGTTTTTCCTATGACACACAATTAATACTTCCCCAACCACTACTTCTATGTCATCCAAAAGCGTCAATGTCCAGAGGGCGCAAAACGGCGATGTTGAGGCATTTGGTAAGCTCGTCGAGACTTTTCAGGATGCCGTATTTGGCACAGCCTATGCCACCATAAGAAATTTTCACGACGCGAAGGATATCACTCAAGAGGCGTTTATTTTGGCGTATTTCGACGGGGGTATGAATGCGACTGTCTCGTTTTCGCGTTTTCCCGTTCTCTCGTTTTCTATCTTTTTTAAGTTGCATTTTTTCTGAGATAATGTATAATTATTTCACGTTTTACGTTTTACCTCCATTTAGGAATGAATATAGATAATCAGGAGGTGCTGCATGTCACAAAACTACGCAAAGATAGGAATTGTCGGTTGCGGAGGATTGCCACAGGGCGTCCTGCTACCGTGTGTTGCTGTAATTCCCGAACTGAAACTGGTGGCTGCATGTGACCTGCGTCCGGAGGTGGCGCGTAAATGTGCCGAACAGTATGGTGCTGAGAAATGGACGACGGATTGGCATGAATTGCTGGCTATGGATGAACTCGATGGGGTAATGGTTGTAGCTCCACCGGCAGTTCACGAGGAGGTCGGCATTGCAGTGCTCGAAAGTGGGCGTCATCTTTTTGTGGAGAAGCCACCATCCATGACTGCTAAAGGCGCTCGACGTCTTGCTGACGCAGCAGGCGATACCGGGCTAAAAACGCTGGTGGGAACCGTTCAACGCCATACTCCCGTATGTCAGATGATGAAAGAGATTAGTCAGCGTACTGAGTTTGGCGCGCTGCTCTTGTATCAGGCGCGTTACTGTTGCCCCGGGCCAGGTATGCGCATGGATTGGGGGATGAACCGTGAATCAGATACTGAGATGCTACGGTTCTTCTTGATGGACCACATCATCCATCATATTGACCTAACCCGATTCCTCATGGGTGAAATTGTTGAGGTCAGCACCGTCCGGACAGAGGGCATAGAAGACCGATACGCTTTCGTAGTATCGCTCCGCTTTGCCAATGGTGCGAGTGGGAGTCTCGCTTGCTGCTTCCGGGCTCCTTCGTTTGATAATCATGTGGTTCTCTATGGTGATGGCCCCGCCGCTGTGGAGGTTCGCAACTGGACAAAACTGGAATACCGCCCACCCAATCTACCGGTCGGTAGCGGCAGCTATCAAGACAGCCCAGGTATTCACTGGGACGGTGGCATCAGTTTCCAGCAAGGGGTAATCCGACCAGGCTATCGAGAGGAACTCACCCTCTGGGCGAAGGGTATCCTTGAGGGGGCGGAATGCCACGCGACCGTGGAAGATGGGTGGCGGGATATGGTAGTGCTCGAAGCTATTCTGGAGAGTCTCGTAGAGAAAAAGCCTTGTTTTTTGAGTAAGCTATCGCCTAAAAAATAGGGGAGGCAAGAGGATAAAAAGCTTTCCCGTAAAACATAAAGAGTAAAAGGAGTTAAAAATGTCGAATAACCATCTCAAACTCTGCATGATTTCTGGTTCTTTTGAGTACGATTCGGA
>SDBU01005245.1_pt1 | contig 15584 bp, 9 predicted proteins | sample 2277071 | NCBI WGS metagenome assembly SDBU01 (sample SAMN10397929, study PRJNA504765) | marine sediment metagenome | isolation source: marine sediment core GS08_GC12, 126 cmbsf | place: Arctic Ocean: Gakkel Ridge, Loki's castle | collected 2008
ACGATAAGGCCGAGCTGTGCTACCGGCGCAAAGACCGCTGAGCGAGCTCCGATTACAACGTTTGCTTGCCCTGCTTTTATCTTCTGCCACTGGCTGTTACGCTGAACGGCGGTCAGGCCTGAATGCATCACCGCTATATTCTCGAACCTTGCGTTGAATCGCTGAACCGTCTGCGTTGTAAGGGCAATCTCTGGGAGCATAACGATAGCGGCTTTTTTCTTTTGCAGAGCTCTTTCAATCGCCCGTATGTAAAGCTCGGTCTTACCGCTGTCGGTAACGCCGTGCAGAACTGTTACGCCGAATCTGCCCGAATTTGTCCCGCTGTTTATAGCCGCCAGGGCCTTTCGCTGGTCGTCGTTGAGAGAGACAATCTCTGTTCGTATCGTCATCCCTTCTGGAATGGCAGGCAGGGATTTCAGAATCATCTTTTGGGTTATTTCAATAATGCCCTGCTGGGCCAGTTTTTTTATAGGCGCGTTCGTACAGCCGACAGCCGCCAAAGCGCCCTGCAGCTCCAAAGCCGTCCGTGAATTTAAAGCTGCTCTTTCCTGCAGGAATCTGACTATTTGCTTTTGCTTTCTGCCTCTTAGCTGCTTGAGGGTCTGTTCAAAATCTTCAGCAGTTGTTGAAAGGTAAATATGCCTTTCGACCTTAACGCCGGCCCCTCTTTTTACCGCCGCAGGAACCATCGCCCCCAAAACCTGTCCCAGTGGGCAGACATAGTAGCTGCTAATCCACCGAGCCAATTCCATAAGCTGCTCATCCAACAAAGGTTTCTTGTCAATTGCTCTGGCAACTTTTTTGAGCTTAAATTTTCTTTGCGTTTCTCTGTGGCTAATGTCAGCTTTTATGCAAAAGCCGATTTGCAGCTTATCTTTTCTGCCGAACGGCACTTCGACCCTCTGCCCCGTACCTACTGGCCAGAGCTCATCCGGCACAAGATAATCGAACTCGCTATCAACGCCCGACTCAAATGCGACCCGGATAATATGGCCGGAGGCAACCTCCTCTATTTGCGGCGTCTCAAACAAACTATCGGTTCGGATTTTGCTCATAGTAGCAGCAATTGTTGCAGCTTAAAACAGTTATGTCAAGATTTGTGGATACCCTGCCGGCTCGAGTGTCCCGATACTATCGGGACTGATAAGGGAACAGCAATTGGTGAAATGACAGCTATGAGGATATGCCAAAGGCGGCGCAAAAAAAGAGGGAGACGCGGCCCCCCATTACATTTTGTCTTGGACTGGCCAGTCCGTCTCCCTACAGAAGAGGAGAGAGGTATATCCGTCGTTATATCTTCAAAGACACAACCATTTGTGTCTCCATCACCCTATTAAAGTATAAGTTATCTTTCAGGATTTCAAAAAATCCGGAGAATAAATTTGTTTATTTTTTGGGGTTTTGCGGATTTCGGCGTCGAAAATAAGGCAAACCGCTCACGTCTGTACTGCTTGGCCCCGGTGTGTGGGTGCTGAGAGGCAGGCACCTCCGGCAGGTTCAGAACACAGGACAGGATTTTGGGGGTGATTCAGTGGCTGGTAAATCTTAGCACGGCCAGAATGGCTGAAAGACACAGCAGCAGTAGTGCTGCTCTTAATATTCGCAGGCGCTGTGTCTTTGGCTCTACAAACCGCCAGATAAGGGCCCAAAGTGCCGCAATGAATATTATTCGTAAAGCGATATCAGTCGTATTTTCAAACATAGTTATAATATAGCCTATTTTAACACGTTAAGTCAAGCAAAAAGTACCCTATTTTAACACAACGATACTTAATGCCCTCATATCCACAGTGCAAGCGGGCAGCTTGCCGTCGGCAATGTCACCGTATATTTGCGTTTCGCGGTTTAGGGGGGCTCTGTAATCTCTCGCAAGATATACCGAGTGCGTGACAAAAGCCATTAAACTTGCGCGCAGATTTTCCGATGGGTGGTTTACGCCCCAGTGTGGTCGTTCAGCCGTGATTTCAATACTGAAAATGCGGTTCTTGGAGTGTTTTCCCTTACAGACTAAGTATGTGGAATTTTGGGATGAACGATACGTCTTACTATTTTAGGCATAAATACTAAAGTAATCTAAAAACATAAGCCGAATAAGAAAGCTGTGTGTAATTTTATGATGTTTTATGGTCAATGTTTAGGAGAGTAAACAATGCGTGTTCTGGAAGAAACAAAAAGATGGCTTGGTGAGATTACTGAAATTGCTTTGTTGTTGATTGCCCTTGGAGTCGCAATTGAAATTCTGTTTGGTCAGACGGTTCCTTTCTTTGGGGCTATTGTTACCAATCTCACCGCGTTGCTTAACACACTTGGCCAAAATGGGCTTGTTGGTTTGATAGCTTTGGGCATTATTGTTTTCTTGTTCCGTAAAAGACAAGCTGTCGCGTAAAGCCGTATCGTTTGGCGCTCTCAGAAGTGGCGCGGATTGAGGCTTCGTTAAGTGCCGTGCCACTCTGGGCAGGATGACATCCGGTTCTTTGATTGTGATAGGGGCCGACTTCCGAGACGCGGGAGACGTTAAACCGCGTTCATCTCTTGAGGCGCCGACTATCGCGGCCAGTCGATGCCCTTGATGCCATGGAGTGTCAGGTTCGGGTTTGGATAGCCGTCGTTGGCCTCGCGGATATCCTTAGCCTTTAGGAAATTTACCTGCCCATCAGCGAACAGGTAATTTCGGCTGCCCTGCGAGCACCACCAGCCGTCATATCCGTACCATCCTTCTTCAACTACGCGCAAATGATTGCTGTTCCACTCCCCGATAAGAATCTTTCCGGACGGCTTGGCCACATCCAAGCTTCGTTGTGGTACGGACGGTACAAAGGGATTGTTTTCACCGCAAGTACTGCTTGGGCTGTTCATAGCATCAATCTGGTCGGGGCTGTGGTAAAACGCCATCGAATAGGCATAACTGGTTGACTCATATTTTTCCGGCTCAGTTCGGTCTTGCGGACAGAATAGAACCGAAGGGTTGTTCGCATCGATATTGCCTCCTATATAAGGCTCAACAAACGAACGCCAGCCGCGCCCCATCCATAGCCAGATTTCCTGGCCCGTAATAGGGTCTGTGTAGAGTGGGTCCTCGGCGCAGGGGTAAATATCATCGTTTCCTTGTATGTATAGATGCACAGCCAAATCAATCTGCTTAAGGTTATGTGCACACGCCAGCTGCTTCGCCACAGACCTGGCCTTCGACAGTGACGGCATAAGTATCGAAAGCAAAAGTGCAATGATAGCAATAACAACGAGCAGCTCGATGAGAGTAAAACCACGCCCGGGCGTTTCCGGTGTTGTTCTAAGGGTACAGAAGTTCCCTACCGGCTTTTTTCGTTTGATTTTCATTGCTACCGGAGATTTTTACTCAACCGTAACGCTTTTTGCAAGGTTTCGCGGTTTGTCAACGTCGTAGCCGCGCAGAACAGCGGCGTGATAGGCTAAAAGCTGTAGCGGAACAACTGTCAGCATTGGTTGGAGAAACTCCGGCACGTCCGGAACGCTAATCAGATGGTCTGCCTGTCGCTTGATATTTTTGTCGCCCTCGGTCGCCACGACTATAGTTTTTCCGCCTCGCGCCCGCACCTCTTCGATGTTGCCCATAATCTTGTCGTACTGCGGCCCAGTTGTGGCAATGAAAACCGCAGGCATACCATCAACAATCAATGCGATTGGGCCGTGCTTCATCTCCGCGGCCGGAAGGCCCTCAGCGTGAATATAGCTTATTTCCTTGAGCTTCAGTGCGCCTTCGAGGGCAACCGGATAATTAAACCCTCGACCTAAGAAAAGCCAGTTGTTCCTGTCGATATTCGCTTCAGCGATTTTCTTGATGTGGTCGGATTGCTCCAGTATTTGGCTTATCTTTTCCGGTATCTGCAAAAGTTCATCCATATACCGGCTGGTTTCGTCGCTGCTTATATGTCTTCTTCTGCCCAATTCAATCGCCAGCATTGTCAATACCGCCACCTGGGCGGTAAATGCCTTTGTACTGGCTACCCCTATCTCCGGTCCGGCGTGCAAATATATTCCTACGTCGGTCGCCCGCGCAATCGATGAGCCAACCACATTGACAATCCCTAACACAGTCGCCCCTCGTTCTTTTGCCTGCTCGACTGCTGCGAGGGTATCGGCAGTTTCCCCCGACTGACTTATCGAGATAACCACTGTTCTGTCTTCGATGATGGGGTTGCGATATCGAAATTCGCTTGCGTATTCGGTCTCGGTCGGGATACGCGCCAGATGCTCAAACAAAAACTCACCTACCAGAGCGGCATGGAAAGCCGTCCCGCAGGCCGTCAGAATAAGTCGCTTAGTGCGCGTCAGCTCACGCAGATAAGAAGATACGCCCCCAAGTCTGATTTTACCGCTTTGCGTATCGATTCGACCTCCCATACAGGTGCTCAAGGCCCTTGGCTGTTCGAAAATCTCTTTCAGCATATGATGCGGGAAGCCGTCCAATTCGATTTGGTCTAATGAAAACTCAATCTCCTGCAGCTCTTTTGCCACGGTGACATTGTCAATCGTCTTGGTATGAAACCCTTCCGGACTGATGGTGACCATTTCATTATCGGCAAGGTATATTGCCTGCGTCGTATGCTCTACAATCGCGGCAGCGTCCGATGCGAGAATATATTCGTTATCGCCCACACCTAAAATCAGGGGACTTCCCCTCTTCGCGCCAATAAGAACCTCCGGAAAATCCAGACAGAGAATTGCGAGTCCGTAAGTGCCGTGCAGCTCGGCAAGAGCACGCTGAACCGCCCATTCGAATTTATTCTGGCCGGCCAATTGTCTTTTTTGTTCGCTGTCATCACCTTTGGTGTAAAAGTAGCCCATCAGATTCGATATCACTTCTGTATCGGTTTCGCTTACGAACTTGACTCCCTCGCTTTGCAGCCACGTCTTCAGTGTGTTGTAATTCTCGATAATGCCGTTATGAACAACAGCTATTTTACCGGTGTAGTCCGGATGAGGGTGTGCGTTGACGGTGTTCGGCTTACCGTGCGTTGCCCAGCGCGTGTGCCCTATACCAAGCACATCGTTGCCTTTTGGTTCGTCCAGTATCTCTTCAAGGGCGCTGATTCTGCCGCTGGTTTTTTTAATTTTTATCGCACCGCCGCCCAATAGCGCCACACCAGCCGAATCATATCCTCGATACTCCAGACGCTTTAGCCCCTCTATAAGAATAGGCTGTGCCGTTTTTTTACCAAGATAAGCGACTATCCCGCACATTTGCTATTTACTCTTTACGGTCTATTATCTATTATTGTTTGCGTCTTTGTGCCAAATCATTGGTTTTTCAATAGTAAGTAATGAGTAGTCAATCGTCAATAAAATTATGATAGTTGTTATCGACTATAACGTGGGCAACGTCAAAAGCGTTTGTAACGCGTTTGTGCACATAGGCTGCGACGTAAAGCTTAGCTGTGCGCTGCGCGATATCGAAGCAGCCGCAGGCCTTGTTTTGCCCGGTGTGGCAGCCTTTGGCTATGCAGTTAATGCCTTAGGTGATTTGGCTGAGCCAATAAAAAACGCCGCTGCCTCTGGCAAGCCGCTTCTTGGTATCTGTGTGGGCCACCAGCTGCTTTTTGACGAAAGTTATGAATATGGTACTCATCTTGGCCTGGGCCTGGTCAGCGGCAATATCGTGCCGATTCCGACAGGACGAGTGATTCCGCACATGGGCTGGAACCTCGTAAACCTCCCCGGCGATATCGACCTGTTTGCGGGACTGCCGGCGCAAAAACATTTTTATTTCGCGCACTCTTTTTACGCCGATATCACCGACACAGAAGCCAAAATTGCCTACACCGACTACGGTTTCGATTTGCCCGCCGCCGTCCGAAAGCAAAACATTTACGGCACGCAATTTCATCCGGAAAAAAGCGGCGAAACTGGCTTGAAGGTCCTGGAAAATTTCGCCGAAATCTGCAAAATGGAAAATAACCGATGCTGACTAAAAGAATCATTCCCTGTCTCGATGTTAAAGACGGCCGCGTAGTTAAAGGTGTCAGATTCCTGAATCTGCGTGATGCCGGAGACCCCGTCGAGCTCGGCGCAAGATACAGCGACGAGGGAGCCGATGAGCTGGTCTTTCTCGATATCACCGCCACCATCCGCTCCCGAAAAACAATTGTTGAGCTCGTCGAAAAAGTCGCTGAAAAAGTCTTTATACCATTCACCGTGGGAGGCGGCGTTCAAACCGTCGAGCAAATCGACGAGCTCCTTAGGAGCGGTGCCGAAAAAGTCTCGGTAAATACTGCTGCCATTGAAAATCCGGATTTACTCACCGAAGCCGCCCAGCGCTTCGGAAATCAATGTATAGTCCTGGCCATTGACGCCCGCCGCTCAAAGTCCCGTAAGGGATGCCTTACGGCAGAAAGAAAAGGCCGTTGGCAGGTCTGCGTAAAAGCCGGCTCACAGCCGACAGATATTGATGTAGTCGAATGGGCCGCTAAAGGCGAGAAGTTAGGTGCCGGTGAAATCCTGCTGACCTCAATGGACGCCGACGGCACAAAAGAAGGTTACGATAATGAATTAAATAAAGCTGTTACCGATGCCGTCAATATCCCCGTAATTGCGTCCGGCGGAGCTGGTACACTTGAGCATCTCTACGATGCCGTTGTCGTTGGCGGTGCAGATGCCGTCCTTATGGCCTCAATCACACACTTTGAAAACTACACAATAAAACAAATGAAAGAATACCTCGCCGGCCGAGGGATTCCTGTGAACCTATAATCCTTTAGAAGGTATCCAGATACGTATTGATTTCCCAGCAGGTAACCTGCTTTTTGAACTCGTCCCACTCTCTTGTCTTTACGTCAACATATCTTTCGAACAAATGCCCTCCAAGAACCTCTCGCAGCAGCGTATCTTTCTTCAGCTCATAAAGGGCCTGGCCCAGAGAACCCGGCAAAATGTCGATATTCTTCTCCACAAGGCTTTCACTGTTGAGGGTATATATATTTTTTTCAACCGGCTCAGGCGGTTGCAAATTATTTTTAATGCCATCCAGGCCCGCTTTCAGCATAACCGCAAAAGCCAGATACGGATTACACGCCGGGTCCGGACATCTAAGCTCAATCCTCGCAGCCTCACTCTTGGCCTTGAACCACTTTGGTATCCGCAAAAGGGCCGACCGGTTCATCGCCGCCCACGTAACATACACCGGTGCTTCGAACCCGCTGACCAGCCGCTTATAGGAATTCACCGTCGGACACAAAATCGCACACATCGCATTGATATGCTTTATCTGACCGGCTAAAAACGAACGGGCGATTTTCGACAGATTATATTTCTCACCCTTGTCAAAAAACGCATTTGTCTTTGCTTTAAGGTCGAACAGGCTTTGATGGACGTGCATACCCGAACCAGCTGCACCCATTATCGGCTTCGGCATAAACGTCGCGTGCAGATTATGCATCTGAGCGATTTTCTTCGCGCAGTATTTAAGCGTCAGCACCTTGTCTGCTATATCAAGACACGACCCGTATCGGAAATCTATTTCGTATTGCCCCTGCCCAACCTCATGATGAGACGTTTCAACCTGAATCCCGAAATTCTCCAGAGCCGCTATTATCCTCTTTATTACCTTGTATCCCTCGTGGGAGGAAAGGTCGAAATAACCGCCGAAATCCAAAGGGCTCGTTCTGCTTTCGGTATCGGTCCGGAACAGGTAAAACTCCGGCTCAGGGCCCACAAGATAGTCGAAGCCCTCTTTTGCTGCCTCAGCGACTGCTCGCTTGAGGACGTATCTTGGGTCACCTTCGGCAGGCTTGCCGTCCGAGCCGTAGATATCGCATATAAACCGTGCCGTCCTGCCGTCTTCGGTTAGCCAGGGTACAACAGCGTAGGTTGCCGCGTCCGGCTGCAGGAACAAATCGCTTTCCTGAATCCTTGCGAAGCCTTCGACGCTGGAGCCGTCGAACCAGACCCCGTCAGCTAATGCGTCCTCCAGCTCTTCGACCGGTATGATGACCTCCTTTGCCACACCCAGCAAATCGGTGAATTGCAGCGTGATGAATTTTATATCGTCCTTTTTAACCTGCTCCAGAACCTTTTGAACTTCCATTTCCAACCCCTTCTTTCAACAATCGACGATTGGTGGTTTTTGGCGTTTCTGACCCGACAAAACGCCTGCGAATACGATGTCGATTATTCTGGCGTTTATGCAAAAAACTGCAAGACAAATTTCTGAAAATCCACAGGAGTTCTAAGCACAGGTCCGCCCGCAATATTAACTCCATATTTTTGTAGTTGAGCAACCCAGCGTAGATTTATTGCTTTCGTAGCTTGTCTTAATTTCATGTCACAAGCACAGGTGAGAAGGTTGTTTGTCAAAAACTATAACGTAGGGCTGTATAGATGTTAGTGTTGTTCTGGAATTGGCCGAAGAAAGTGCCTGGATAATCGCCAAAGAAGATATTTGCTCCAGCTTCGACGGCTAAATTGTCGCTGACCTTGTAATTAATGTTCGGTCGCATATAAGTATCCTTATCCGAGGGCGAAAAATAAATAAATAACGAGCATCGCAGATTTTGATTCATCAACAGTTTCGTCAGACGCACCGTGATTAAGTGCCTGTCTCTGTCACGGTTCAGGCCTGAAGGTGAGCTGTCCTTGTGTCGGCCATAGTCCAACATGTGCTCAACATAATATTGCAGGCCAGCAGTAAAATCTTTTCCAATTTCCTGGGTGTAACCTGCGAGAAACCGAAGTTCAGAATTGTTGATATTGCCGTTTTTTCCACTTTGGTCGTCATCCGATTCGTAGTATCCGACTTCCAGATTGCCGATTCCTTTGCCTACGTTGCCGCGGACACTTGCACCATAAACATTTAAATCTGGGAAAATCGCCTTGGTGGCTGCAGCGTTTTGCCCGCCTGGGCTTTTCCAGTAGCCATGATAGGCATACAGAGCATACTCGTAGTTATTGATATTCTTATACACTCGGACTGCGATTTCGTCATCTCTGAACCAGCGGTTTGGTTTATCAGTATGCTGTATTGCATCGGCGCCAGCCAATCTTGAAAGGTTTGAATTCCAGTATGACAAACGCTCTCCGTTTATAAAGCGGTCGGAGTCAAATTGTGGTGTATAGACGATATCCAGATTAGCCAGATCAGAGAATAAGCTTATTTTAACAGCATCAGATGGGGCTTTAAGGTATTCAGTATCTCTGCCAATAAAGAAGGATTGCCAATCCTTGGGAAACAAGTCATTGATAAAAACCAGATCTCCTGTGCCCCACGTCAAGATTTGCCTTCCGACTTTTAAGTCCATAAAGTCATAAGGGCTGGTAAATATATAGGCTTCGCGGAGGTCGAAATCGGCTTGTTCTTCTACCAGATCACCAATTATATCGCCTTTAACTTTAAAATCAGCCCAGTCTAAATATGAGGATATATCAAGTTGCAGTCGCTGCTCCATAATTGACATATCTTTTTCGTATTTGTCTTTTCTCATGCGGTATCCTGAGCGTATTTCGTAAAAGCCGTGAATATCCAGATTTGATAACAGCGAGTTAAAATCGTTTGCAGTATCTTCCTGTGCCATAACAGGTAAGGAGAGAGTGACAACGAGCATAACGACTATGAACCCCCTGTGATGAATCATCTGATAGCCTCCCTTGGCGGCCTGCGAAGGTATCGTTCTGTAAATATGTCCTGCAAATCAATGTTATACTTGACATCGGTAAATTCCATCTCAGTTTTACTGCCGGTATTCAAATCCGAAACGATGGATTTGACAACCGTTGGGAATCCCTGGATTGTTTCCACTTTCTGCGATTCGATGATACGGTAGAGTTTGTTCTTTTTATCATAAAACTCCATTTTCACAGGGACAAAAGTTTTATGGTCTATTGAAACATTGAAGTAGCTAAATTCAACCGTGTCAGGCTCCCTGGGCACATTCTTGACGACGTAGTATTTGTCAGTAGTCTCAATTAGCTCGTGGGTATCCTCCTGCAAATTTCTTCCTGACACATCCTCGTATAAAAAGTCCGAGCCGACAAAGCTGGTACGTTTGTCGCTGGCGGCAATTCGCTTTACAAGATCAAGGCCGGGCAGATACAACCATCTGTCATCGTCCTTTTTGATGTCAGTATGCTTGTGGATCATAAATACCATTTTGCGGACATCGGCCGGCTTTAGAAAATAAACATAGTATTTCTGGTCACCGCCGTCTTTGATGTCTTTTCTTAAAATGATAAATTCGCGAAGTCGGGCCTGGCCTTTTTTGTCCGTTATTGTCATCTTGACTTTTGCCTTGCCATCTTTTCTCTGGTAGTACGCAATAAAATTCGCTTTATTAACTATAGTTTCAACATCGGTGATTTTTTCAGGCAGGTTGGGATCATTAGCTGCAAAAAGTGCTGTTGAAAACACGAGCATAATTATAAATGCCGGTAATAATTTCATGTTACACCTCGCTTTCATTTTTTTATCCTTTGGCATCGGCTTTCGACGCCGAGTTTTTTAAGTATGGTCATTATTAGGCACCAATTAGTAAAGGCTGATTGCAGCAGATTCAAGCCCACAAATCCAGTGAAGAACAGCCAATACGGTGAATGGAAATGTGCCAGTAAGACACTAACAAGCACAAAGAAACCTGCAATTCCTCTTAAATACCTTTCTACGGTCATTGTCAATCCCCTTTCAAATCATGATTTTATGTTTCTTTCTGCTCAGCTCTTTTACATGCCTGTCTGCGTGATATTATCCCGCAGATAAGTGCCATTACAGGTATTGCTATTATACTGACCCAAGCCAGCCTGCCCCAGCCGAGCTTCCAATATTGATGCAAATTGACGGCGACCAAAACGACGGTAGCTACAGAAATAATAAGGCAGAAACCACAATTACAACTTACAGATTTTGGTGCCGGCTTAAACTTAAATAATGCTTTCTCAGCCAGTTTTATTATGGCTGGTAGAGCCATTAGTGTAATTGCTCCCGAGAGAGCCATTATTACACATAAGAATATTCCCACTGTCTTGTAAGGCACCAATGTGGCTGCAAGCAGAGGCAAAAAGCCAATTGCAATAACAAGTACGTTTCTACTGATTGCCCTGGCCGGCTCGCCGAACATTACGCCGACGCTTGATTTCCATGAGCCAGTTTCCGCATAGCTTGCCCTGGCACGCTCGAGAAAATGTATTGCAAAATCGACTGCCATGCCTAAAGTCAACGCGCTTAGAACCGCAACCGGCATATCATAATCCTTGCCAATCAAACCTATTATCCCGTAGATAATGGCTATGGTAATCGTCAATGGTATCATGCAGATAATACCCCACAAAGGCGAACGAAACAGGATTGCCATCATTATAAAGACAATGATAAAGCTGCCCAGAAACGATTGCAGCATCCCAAAAACCATCTTGTTCTGCCAAACGGTATTGATGTATGTAAGCCCTGCCCAATTGTATTTAAGCGGCACTGGCGGTGCGTTTTTTGCAAAAAAGTCATCCACACCCTTTACGACTTTTTCCATATCTTTATTGTCACCGCTGGTCAGTTGGATCCAAATGTTGGCCTTCATATAATCATAAGTAACGAGATGCCATAGGTCTTCGGGGTTATGGCTGCTTTGAAATTGCATTAAGCATTGAGCAACCGCACCAGATGATTTTGGAATAATATAGCTCTCGGGTTTGCCGTCGATTAGCTCCTGGTGGACCTTCTTTACTACATCCGCTACGGAATTGCTTTTCCCTACCATGCCGGATTCTTTGAGATAGTTCTGCAATTTTGCTATATACTTAAGAGTTCCAGGCTGTTTGAATAATTTGAGCCGTTCCTTTTCCATTTCGAAGAAATCAACAACTTCATACCACAAATCAATAGCAGCATCTTCCAACGACTCTTCGGCAATCTGAAGTTTCTTGTTTGCGATTTCAATAAATTCATCAACGTACTGCTCTCTGCTTTTTTTATCTGAGGCTCTGGAAAGAAGTAATTTTTCGATTTCGCCAACCAAATCTTCCGCCTGAGGTGTTTCTTCCTTAAGCTCAGAGCCTTTCTTTAGCCATCGTTTTCGTAGAGAACCTACAAACTTACTGCTAATGTTTCCTTCAGTTGCATCTTCGAGGACCAAATAGGCCATATAGGTTCCGCCAAAATGCTCGTTTAATTCGATATCAGCCTGGCGGATTGGATGGCTTTTAGAGAACCATTTCACCGGATTGTCATTAATCTGGATTCGTGTAATTCCGTAAATGGCGACCACGGTAATTAAAATGATAGCTACCAATATTGGTTTTGCCTTGCGGTAAGTGAAATTTCCTGTTCTGTTTAGCAGCTTTGTAAGCCAGTTTTGCTTTTCTACAGGCATCGCTTTATGACCGAAGTTCTCAAGCGACTTTTCCTTTATCATCATTACATAAGCAGGAACAAATGTTATTGTACATATCCATGCGATCATAATTCCGATAGCTACAAAGACACCAAAAACCTGAACCGGTGGAATTGGTGTAAGGGCCAAAGAAGCAAAGCCGGCCGCTGATGTCAGCGAGGTATACAACATCGGTGTAAATAGGTTGCTCATTACCTCCTTGACGGTATTAACTCTTCCTTTTTCTTTTGTATAAAGATCGAAGAATTCTGAAAGAATGTGTACCGAGTCCACCACAGCTATCGGCATAAGGAAAATCGGTATCATGGAGCTCATAATATGCACAGGAAAGCCCAGGCCGATTAAAAGCCCCATAGTCGAGATTACTGAAACCATCGCCACGATGATAGGTGAGATAACAAGTATGAGCTTACGAAAGAAAAGCAGCATAAGCAAAAAGATCACCACCATCGCCAACGGTGCCGAGATCGCCATCTGAATAAACATCTCAACACCAAATGTGTCCTCAGCAACCGGCAAACCCGTAATGTGATACTCCTCATCGCCACTGAACGTGGTGATTTTTTCTTTCAGCCTGCTATATACACGGTAACTTAAATCTTTGCTTGTCAGCGGCAGATACAGGCAAACAGCCTTTCCATCTTCGGAAACCAGCGTCCCCTTGAGCAAAGGGTTGCTCATCGCTTTGTCTCTTATTTCTAAAGCTTCTGCATCAGTACCAGGTGGTTTTTTCATCAGCCATTCAAACTTGACCTCACCAGGGGCACCTTGGCCGATATGGTCTACTGTAGAAGGAGCAAGCAAATCGACTTCAATAACTCCAATCTGTTCATTGGGTTTTTCTTTATTAGACCAGGAAAGTGTCTTTGCAAATTGTGTCAGTTCATAAATTCTGGCCAATGAGGAGGGGTTAAAAACACCATTGGGATTCTTATTATTAACAATGCCTACTACTACGATGTCGTTCAATGTGAATTGCTCTTTAGTCAGATTGTGAAATACCCGTACCGCTTCATTCTCTGAGAGCATATTCTCCGGGTCGGTATCAACCTTTATCAGAGGTATCAATGCTCCCAGTGCCAACGTAAAAACGACCATTGCCGTTGTGATTAGCTTGTAATGTTTTATTGAATAATTGGTAAGTGCCTGCTTGAAAGCCATCTTCCTTCACCTCGAGATTTTCTGTTCTTTAACATCATTGTTTGGCTAAATTCGATGTATGTCAAGCATGTTCTATGGGCAGGATGACAGCGAAGCTGTCATCCTGAGCCCGCCGAAGGTTCTCAACCCCGATAGTCAATAGTAAATCGCTTACCACGCCATGCCGCCGAATCTTTTTGCGTCTAAAATAGCCACTATTGCACATCGACTGTCGAACATCAAGTATCGAGAATCGAGCATCCACTCCCCAATCATCAGTCACCAACTACCAATCACTAGCGGAAAATGCCCTGCATTTTATGCGCGATCATTTGCGCAAGCTGAAGCGATAGCGGAAGTCCCGATCTATCAGGAGGTCCCGCGCGACCATTTGCGCAGGGGTCTGCAAAAAATTCAAATATTTTCGAATATTTTCAAACGTTTCGCATCATTTTTCGAATATTTTCAAACGTTTCGCACCAGTTTTCGAACGTTTTCGAATATTTTCGAACGCAACTTGCGCATTTGGTCGCGTTTTTATCTTCCCCAGCCTGCCCAATCACTGCATTTTAACCTCCTCACCCTTATTTTTAACCTAAAAACCAGCATCCCACCCAAAAAAATATCCCCAATTTTCCCGATTTTTTCATAATTCCGGATAACTCAACTTCTTAATCTCGCCAATCTCTGGCTGAGATGGTCTTTGGTCTTATTCCCCATATGCCAAACGCTGTCTGCTCTGCACTCGTTTCACTTCTTGTTCAGCATTTTCTTCTTTCGCAGGATGTGGAAATAATGCTGGGCGAAGCGGTGTGCTTCGTCCCGGACGTACTGGAGCAGCTTGAGGGTCGGTGAAGTTCTGGGCAGCTTTAACGGCATATTGGAGCCTTGTAAGAAAATTTTTTCCTCTTTCTTAGCGATGGCAGCAATTTTAGGGACCGGTGCGTTCATTTCTCTGAACGCTTTTTCGGCGGCTCTTAGATGGCCGATGCCGCCGTCTATTAAAACAAGGTCGGGCCAGAGTTCTTCACCGGCTAAGGCGTATTTGTATCTTCGTTTGACGACCTCGGCTATCATTGCGTAGTCGTCGATGCCTTTGACGGTCTTTATTTTGAAGCGTCGATAGCCGCTTTTGAAAGGTCTTCCGTCGATGAATTTGACGAGTGAGCCGACCGATTCAGCTCCGGCGATATTTGCGACGTCGATACCTTCTATGATTCTGATAGGTTCGGGGCTCTGCAGTATTTTCTGCAGTTTTTCGAGGGCCGTCGTTGGTTCTGCTGCGAAGACCTCCGGCTGAATGTCTTCGTCGGGGCTGCCTCGGCGGTCGAGGCGTTCAATCAGCCGGATGCGGTCGCGAAGCATCGCCGCTTTTTCGTACTTGAGGGTCTCAGCGGCCGCTGCCATTTGTTTGTTTAGCTGGCGTAGAATGGTTGAACGCTTCGAGCGGAGGAATTTTATCAGGTCTTTAATGATTTTCTTGTATTCTGCTTTAGTGATTTTGTCTGCGCAGGGTGCCGTGCACTGTTTTATGCTGTATAATAGACAGGGCCGAAAGAATTTTTGGCCTGGGTCGTTTTCGCTGATAGTCAGCTTGCAGGTTCGGAACCTGAATATCTTCTGGAGCACCACTAAGACGGCCCGCAGGTCCTTTGCGCCGGTAAAGGGGCCGAACAGTCTGCTGCCGGTGCGTCGCGGTTTTCGGGTCAGGTAAACGCCGGGAAAATCCTCAGCTGTGGTAATCTCCAGATAGGGAAAGGTCTTGTCGTCGACAAGGTCGGTATTATAAGGTGGGTGGATATCTTTAATCAGACGAGCTTCCTGAAGCATTGCATCCACTTCGTTTGGGGTTTCGATAAAGTCAACGGCTTCGACTTTGCTTATCATCTCGGCAATTTTGGGCCCGCGGGAAGAAGCGAGGTCGCCGCCCGGTTGAAAATAGCTGGAAACGCGGCTGCGCAGGTTCTTGGCTTTGCCGATGTAAAGGACCTTATCTTTCGGGCCCTTCATAAAGTAAAGGCCGGGGCCTGTTGGAAAGCCTTTTATTTGCCGGCGAATCGCCTCGAGTTTATTTTTGGTTTTGGCTGACATATCATTATC
>SDBU01005246.1_pt1 | contig 15582 bp, 29 predicted proteins | sample 2277071 | NCBI WGS metagenome assembly SDBU01 (sample SAMN10397929, study PRJNA504765) | marine sediment metagenome | isolation source: marine sediment core GS08_GC12, 126 cmbsf | place: Arctic Ocean: Gakkel Ridge, Loki's castle | collected 2008
TTTATTACCATTGCTATTTTTAATACACTTGGTATTCTTCCAATTCTTTATATCTGGAAGTTTCAGAAGCCGAAGCAGAAACAAGAATAGAAAGGTTTATAAAACAAATTTTCTTGAGGTGAATGAATTAAAATGAGAGAACTTAAAATTAAATTTATAATTACTGAAAGGAGGTATAAAAAATGAATAAAAAATTAATATACGGAATGGTATTACCCTTATTTTTAGCTGTTGTGCTTGTTAGTGCTGTTGCTACTTATTATACTCTATTTAGTGATAATTTTGATGTAAATAATATAGATGGTATGGGAACATTTACCAGAGACATTGATGGAGATTATGAATTTGGAGATGTAATTGTTGGAGAACCTATCAATCTTTTAAATGATTTAGAAAATAATAGAGATATATCTATTATAACAACCAATGGAGATGAAAATATTGGTGTAGAGTATAAATCAACTTTAGAATTAACAAAGAAAGATGTTGATTTTGAAAAAGATGTTTGGGATATAATTGATGGAGATATTAATAAAGCTCAAGTAGAATATACTATTGTTGGAAATAAATTTTCAGCAACAACTGATAAGGCAACATTTGTAGCATATAGTTTAATTTATTATAAGGATAATAGTAATAGATTTGATTCACCTGCTCAAGCAATCTTAGTTGAAGATGTTGAAGGAAACTTACCTTATGAAGATGACCAAAATATAGATGAATATGACTATTGCTTAACAGAAGAATATGATACTTGTCATGGTGCAAAGATTTGGTATGTTCCAAGTAGTGCAATTAATGTAGATAAAACATTGGATTGGAGTAGAGCAAGTGAGTTTTACTTTGAGTCAAAACTTATCCAATATAATTTAGATGGAGAAATAACTTTCTATAGTGGAGATAGTTTAGAGATAATCCCAGAATATACGCCAAACGAATTTGCAGAGAACGGATATACTATTGAAACTACAATAGCTTAAACAAATTTAAATTTTTATTTTTTTATTTTTTATTATTAAGAACAGATGTAAGGAGGACAAAATGAAAACAAAGATGAACAAACAAATAATAACAACAATATTAGGATTAGTATTTATGATAGGTTTAGTTAGTGCTACAACAATTTATGCAGGAGAACCTTATACCTTTCCAATAGATGAAGAATATGATTATTATAGTATGGTTGGAAATTCAACAGACATTGATTTAAATGTAACTCAAGATGGACTTAATGTTACAATTACTACTGGAAAATATACTCAATCAGATAGTTTTACTTTAGTATTCTTTAATAAAGAAAAAGAAATAATTACTAAAGTTGAACATCATTATCATAATAGTGGTGGTGGAGGAACAAGTTATATTTATAGAGATAGAAATGTAACTGAATATGTTACTTTAGATTGTGAAGAAGATGTTTGTGATAGCAACCAAACAATAGACTTAAACCAAACTATTGATTTAATAGACGACGAGTCAGAAAAGATTGGATGGTGGAGAAGACTTTGGAATTGGTTAAAGAGATTATTTAGTTCTGGCGACGCTGAGTAGATTTTTACTACTCAGTAGTTAGACGAAAAGTATTTAAAGAAGATTTATTTCTAAAATAGAGGTGATAAAAGAATGGTGAATTTTTTTAAAGAATTAACAAAGGAAATAGGCGTTAAAAAAGATGCTACAGCTTTCTGGATATTAATAGTTTTTATAATCTTATTGGCAGGAGGAATTGTCATTTGTATTGATTATTTAGGAATTGGAGAAATAGAATATTTTGAGAGTGTTATGCTTAAAGATATAAAATATGAATGTGGAACTAAAAAAGTTCTTGTCCTTGAAGATAATATATTTGATGGAGGAAAAATATATAGATTAAAAGAAGTTCCAAAAATATGTTATGGAAAGGCATTTGCAGATGTAAGGGTAATAACTAAACATTGGTGGGAGATAAAAAAATAAAGGTGATAAAAGAATGGTGAATGATAACTTAACTCCTAATATAATCCCTGATTATATCAGAAAATATTGTAATTCTAATAACCTTTTAGCTTGTGATTTTTACCTAAGTCGTTTTTGCCCTGATACTTGTAATTTTGCTATGAGAATTAAGCAAGGCATTTTTCATACTTCAAGAACAGGGCTTGAAAGATTTTTAGCAAGACAAGAACACGCTAGGCAAAAAGGTTTTAATTGGAGTGGAGATGTTGTGCCTAATGAATTAAATGGAGAATTTTTAGGATGATTGAAATAATAAAAGAATATCATCATAAAATTGGTAAGATAAATAATCTTGGAGTTTATAAAGAAAAAACAATTATTTGTATAGCAAAAAAAGATGTGTTGGGATTAATAAAAAAAAGAATAGAATGTCTTATGAGTTTAAGAATTGCTATAGGAGAGATAGATGAATTGGAAAAATTATATAAGGAGATTGAAGGAAAGAAAGAATGATTGATATAATGAATAAAGAATGTTTGAATAAGATTAAGACAATCGCAATCTTCGGAGACAATAAAATATGGTGAATAAAGGAAACATAACTGAAATAAAAAAACCAATTCTAAATCATAAGATAATTGGGATATTTGGAAAGGTTGGGTGTGGTAAAACTTCTTTGATTTATGTTCTTGGAGAAATGTTTAAAGAGAAGAAAGAAGTTTATATTTTTAAACATCCCAAACCTAAAGAAGTTGAGAAATTAGGTTATAAAATCCTTTATAGTTTTGAAGAATTAGAAGATATGGAGGATATATGTTTGATTATTGATGAACCTCAATTACATTTACCTGTTTATAATGGGCGAAGTAATGATAAGTTTTGTAAACTTGCTAGTCTTTGTAGGCAAAGAAATATAACTTTAATACTTGCTACAAGTGATACTCGTTATGTTGATAAGAAATCAGAGTCTTATATGGATGGGTGGTTTATAAAAGACCTTGATTATGATTTAGTCAAACGAGGTGGAGTGATTAAAAATATCATTAGAAGAAATGCTTTAATAGACCCCTCTGGATTTAAGATGAAGAAAAATAAATTTTTATATTCTAATACTGAGGAGAGTAACTTAGAGGGAAAATATGAGTTTGAAGAAGAAGATTTTTTTGATGAAAGTTTAAGTAAAGCTTATAGTAATAAGAATTTTAAGAAATGCGACACCTACACCGACACCGACTCTTCCCACGACATCGACAATATTATACCCAATGTTATTTGTAGTGCGACTAAAGATGAGATTCAACACCAAAATAGAATAGAAAAAACTATTGAAAACTTATTTAAAAAAAAGTGTAATGACTGGGTAACTAAACAAATAAGAAAAGGGAATTTTAAATTAGAAAAATGTGAGGAGTGTGGATGTGAAGATATAAATATTTTAATTCCTCATCATAAACAATATACCTCTCCTTTTACATTAAAAGATATAAAGGTTTTATGTAGGTCTTGCCACAATAGTGTGCATTATACTAAACCTTATAAAAATAAACAAAAAGTAATTAAGGTTGAAAAAGATTATAGATGTTCAAAGCATGGAGAAGAGGTAATTCCAAATTGTAAGGAATGCTGTGCTAATATAAAAAGGTTATATAAAGATGAAAAAAAGGAGAAATTAAAATGACAAACTACAAATGCTCAATACATGGAGACAATGGAACTCCAGATTGTAAAGAGTGCTGTGAGAACCTTAAAAGATTATGTGAGGATAACAATGCTTACATTAGTGCAACAGAAGAAGATAAAGAATTGTTGGGGTTAAATTAAAATGGTAATGTGTATATGTGAAAATCCAGATTGTGATAGGAAAGGGAAACCTTTTTATTGTAGGAGAGGTAGTAGATACTGCTCACAAAAATGTAGAAGATTAATAGATGCTAGAGATTTTAGAGCTAATAAAATAAAGAATAAAATGAAGCATACAAAACCTAATGAAATTAAAAATATTGTCTCACAGCGTGTCTGTGTGCGTTTTACATAGGGAAAATAAGGACAAAATGACTAAAAAATCAAAAAATAGAGTAAAGTGTGAAGATTGTAAGAAAAGAGAATGGAAAATAGATTATTGTGAGAGTGCATTAGATTTTACACATGGTTTTACAACAAAACTTTGTAGGGAATGTTTAATAATAAGAATAGAAAAACACATAGAAGATTGTAAAAGGAATTTAAAAAAACATAAAAGATTATTAAAAACTGAAAGGAGGGATAAAAAACTTAAAAAATAAGATGGAAGAAACAGAATTTGGTTTAGAACCAGAACAAGAAGCTGATGATAATGATGTTGATTGGCTTGGAATTGCTGATGATTTAGAAGCTTACTTCTAAAATGCCAATAGTTAATAAACTGAGAAAGCCCTGTATCAGATGTTCAGACCTTTTCGTGCCAACAGGACATTGTTGTAAGACTTGTCCTAAATGTTGTGCTGAGAGTTGGGGGTTGAGAGGAAAGAAGATAGCTGAAACTAAATTGAGAATTAAACAAAATGGAAACTAAAGATAAGATGGAAGAAACAAAAATAAGAAAACAAGCAATAGAAGAACTAAGAAATGAGAGAGGAAGCTTTAAATGGGTTTTTACTCCTATGAAAACTTTTGACATTTCTAAAAGAATTAAAGAAATAGAAGAAAGGCAGAACATGGGAGAAAAGAATAGTGCAGTAGCAGAACATTATGAAAAAAAGAATGAACAAGAATTAGAGCAAGAAATAATAGGGCAAGAAGAACCTCAGAAAGATTGGAGAGATGAATTAGAAGAAAATATCTTATTAAGTTTGTCTGCTGAAAAAGAAAAGAAAGAGATTGCAGAGATGATTAAAATAAAACAAGAGATACTTGATAACCAAGAGTTTGAGAAAAGTAGAGGGCTTTTGATAAGAATTGCAAATCGTTTTCCAAGAATAACAATGTTTATAATCTCTGGTGCATATATTAGTTTGTTTTTATTTATAATCTTATTAAATTGGTTATTTGATTAAAATGGGAAATGAATGTAGAATGTGTAGAAAGAAATGTAGTAGAAGTGCCTTAATCTGTAGAAAGTGTTTTTTACAGATTGGTTTAAAGAATTATAATTTTAAAGAATTAAGTTCGCAAAATATAAGGGAAGGAAAATGAGAAACCCAGAAAGAATAAAACGAATACTGAAAGAACTTGAGACTATTTGGCAATCAAGCCCAGATTTACGTTTTGGGCAGATGCTTATCCATCTTAGACTGATTAAAGATGATTTATTAGTCTGGCAAAGAGAAGATGATGAATTTGAAGAGATTTTAGCTAAAATAAGGAAAGAAAGAGAAAAACACAAAGCGAAAGGTTTATAAATGGATAAATACTATTGATAGGTAGTAAAAATGGGTAAAATGGTAATTGGTAAAGAACAAATTGAAATTCAAGAGAAGATTGAGATAACACAGAAAGATATAGATAAAATTATAAAACAATATGAAAAGATGCCTAAGAAATTTCATTTATGTATTGGTGAGTTTTCAGGGAATAAAGATAAGATTATCAAAGAGATTAAGAAATTATCCAAAGTTGGAAAAAGTATTTTAAGAATAGATTATGAGTTTAATAAATATATGGAGAAAAAATGCAAGAATAAAAAATGCAAGTCATGGAGACCTTGTGGATGTTTTCAAAACTTAGAGGAAATTTGTAAAAAGAAAAAATGAAACCTAAAAAAGAAAAAAAAGAAAGAAGAATGAATAAAATATGGTATAAGAAGAATAAAGAAAAAGTAATTAGAAAGAGTAAGGAATGGGCTAAAGAGAATAAAGATAAGAGAAAAAGTATAATAAAAAAATATAATAATAAACCTTTAACTAAATTATATATGAAACAATATAGAGATGACAATAGAGATATAATGAATAAAAATAAAATGAAAAAATATTATAATAATATAACTTATAGATTAAATTTCCTCTTTGGTAATCATTTAAGAAAAGTTTTAAGTAAAAATACTCCAAATAAGAAATTTTGGAGTCATTTAGTTGGGTATACTATTTCTGATTTAAAGAAACATCTTGAAAATCAATTTAAAGAAGGAATGAATTGGGAAAATCATAGAATTGATGGTTGGCACATAGACCATAAAATTTCTAAAATTAAATTTAAATTTAAATCTTATAAAGACCCACAATTTAGAGAATGTTGGAGTCTAAATAATTTACAACCACTATGGCAAAAAGAAAACCTAACAAAAGCAACAGCATAATGAAACCAAAAATTAAAAAAGAAAGAAGAATGGAAGTTTGGAAGAAAAAATATAAACCAATGCCAATAGAAACCTTTAGAAAGGACTGGCTAAAGAAAGGATATGATTTGATTGATGTAACTAAATTATGCACATTCAAGTTAGGTTATTCAGGGTGGTGTAATAGTTGGAATAGCCCAGATGAAGAAATCTATCATATGCAAGTGTTTTATAGAGATGAAGAAATTGGTGTTTTAGGAAGTGATAACTTTAATGAAAAATATGTTGTGTTTAAAGACACAATAGATGAAGAAGATTTTATAATCTTTAGAAAATGCAAGGTTGAGGGTGGAGAATGAGAATAATAAAATTAAGGATAATGAAAAATGAATCATAAGCAAATAGAAACTTTATTTAAAGGAGAACTTGGTAGGTTGGATGCTGAAGATAAAGTAGTTTTAGCAGCTAATAAAGACTTTGAAGAAGCTTCAAAAAGAATAGATAACTTAACAGGAATAATTGAAATAGAGAAGGAGAAGAAAAATGATAAACAAAAATGAAGATAAACTAATAGGAAAGACTATTGTAAAAGCAGTTGTAAAAGGATTAGAGCCAGATGAAGATAAGAAGGTATATGATGATAAACCAATTTTAGAATTAACAATGAAAGATGGTTCTGTTTTTAATATAATCTCAGATTATAAAAAATATACAGGGAGAAGTAAGGGTGAATATCCAAGAGTTATTAAGGTTAAAGAAAACAAATTAAAATGACAAAAATAGCACCAAAAGGATGTGGGAAAATAATTGAAGGTAGTGATATGCCTTGTGGAGACCATATTGAAATAGGAGAGTTTGATGAAGACACTCCTTTAGTTCAACCTGTTTTATGTAAAGAGTGTTGGAAGAAGGAAAAATCCAAAAAGAAAGATAAATAATCACTAATAAAAGGAGGTAAAAATCTAAAATGGCAGACGAAACTGAAAAAACAGAAACAGAAGAAACAAAAGAAGAAACAAAAGAAGAAACTTCTGAAGATAGTGAATAAATAAACTAATTATTTTTTAGTTATTTTTTCTATTTATTCCTTTTTTACTTTTCTTTTTTTATTTTCCTTTTCTCTTTTTGAGCTTGTCTCACAGCTATTTCTTTTTTTATTTTCTTATTTATCTGTTTTGCTGTAAGCTTTTCTTCATCATAGTAAAATATTTCTGGTTTTCTGACACGTCGGGTGTCTCTTAATCCATCATCATAAGAAATCCATTCATCATATTGAATGCTTGGTAATTCTATTAACACATCATTTTTTTCTGAGTTAGGGATTGTCCCTGCCATATCAGGAGTGTATCTTCCTGAGTGCCTTTTAACTTTCTTTGATAATTTGTATTTTTGACTTATAAATCTCCCTCTATTTGTTGATAACTCGCTTTCACTCAACTTAGGAGATAACGCATCAAAGAACTTCTTTATTTTATTTTTTCTGGGTTTATTTCTTTTTACCATTTTTCCTAGCAACTTTTTTTATGCCATTTGATTTATTCAAAGAGCTTTAACCATCTTACCATATTTTTTATTATTCTCTATCATACTTTTTATCCTTCCATCTTTCTCCATATGACACTTCCTACATAACCATTCAAAATCATCAACATCTCTTTTATATTCTCCTGAAATATTAGCTAAATCATAAGGAGGTTTTAGATTACAACATTCACAAAATTTTGGTTTTGGTTTTCTCTTCTTCACCCAAATGTGGATTGCCTCAATTCCTGCGTTTGGATTATTTTTATTTTTATTCCAAGGAGTTCTTCTTTTGTGTTTATACATCCCTTTTGGCATTTTCTATCTCCTCCAATCTTTTCATTAAATATTTATACTGTGTTGGTTTGTTTTTAGCCATAAATTTAGCAAAAAACAGCGCATTTAAATGAGCAGACCTAACTCCAACCTTGTGGTGATTGAAACACAAACACAAACCATTATTAACATCATATTTTAATTCTTTTACTTGTCTTGGAATTATATGATGGATGTGTTGCCTGTTAGGTTTCTTCATACATATCTGACACAATCCATTATCTCTTTTTAGAACTTCTTCTCTCCATTTTCTAAGTGCCTCTCTTTCAAGCCATTTCTTGCTTTTAACTTTCATGTTATCTAACTCTTATAATATTAATTATATTTTCTACTTGTATACATTCTGTTCCTACTTTAATTTCTTTTTTTGAAGTATTATTAAGTCTTCCATATGTTATTCTATTATCGTGATTAACTTCTACAATGTCTCCAATATTTATTAATTCATCACCGGAAATTTCACCAAGCAGGGTTTTTATATTCACCATCTTTATTTTTTTAATTCATAACCTTCATTCTAACAAATCATATCTTTCTAAAAACATATCAACTACTTTATAGTCTTCTAAATATTGTCTTCCGAGTTCTGTTAAATTAAAAATTTTATTTCCTCTGGTAATCTCTTCCCCTTTAAGATTCATTTTTCCAGGAATTGTTTCTTTTTTAATTAATTTTCTTTTTATTAATTCTTGAGTATATTCTTCAAACATGTTTGGAGAGAGATTTGCTTTATAAAGAAGGTTTGTTTGTTTTATATTTCTATTTAATAAAATCACTCCTAATATTTCTTTTATTACTTCAAGCTTATTTCTTTTTTTTCCTACCATCTTTTTATTCTTTTTTTTATTTTCATCCTGCCAGAGGTTGATTACTCACTTTCCTTATTTCCCACGAACTATTAATGAAAAACTACCTCTGCTTCTCGTCAAAGACCTAAAGGATTTCACCTCACATAAATACTTGCTTTCCATAAGTTCTATTTTCATTCAACATGACAGGTTTAATGATTAATACTCAGCCGTAATAATTATAATACTTTAGTCTTTATAAATGTTTCGGTGAGTTAAAAATGGAGTAGCTCAGAGTAAAACTAAGATAAGATAGTTTATTATTAGAGTTTTCTACACTTTTTACAATAGGTTCTTAAACCACACTTATTACGTTTATGTTTATGAAAGTTATTAAAAGGTAAATAAGTTCTACATTTTGGACAATAACATAAATTCCCTTTAATTTTCTTTGGCCTTTTATTTATATAATTTAATTCCTTAAGATAATTATAAACTGTTTTTCTATTTAAATTAAACTCTTTTGCAATTTTGTATCCCGACCATTCTTTTTTGTTATATTTCTCAATTAATTCAAAAAAATCTTCATTCTTCCCTTTCCCTTTTTTGAATCCCTTTATCATACATTCCCTTGAACAATAAAAATTATTTTGAGATTTAAATTTGCTTTTATATTGTGCCATTTTTATAATAAATTTATTTCCACAAGTAGAACATTCTAATTTCTTACCCATTTTTTTTCTTATCTCTTGTCCATGAATTTTCATATGTTCTGAATTATTTGAACATAGTTTTAAATTTTCTATTCTATTATCTTTTCCATTACCATTTATATGGTGAATATGTTCATCTTTTGATAAGGGCCTTCCTAAATATTTTTCCATAATATATCTATGTTCTAAAACCTTCTTTTTGTTTATAATTATTTGTTTATAATTCCACATAGTAAACTAATACCCCTAGAGTTTATAAACCCTTCTATTCTTTAATAGATGGAGTAGCCAGGATTCAAACCTGGATAACGATGCTCCAAACATCGGATGTTAAATCATTGACATCACTACTCCTTTATAGGCACGGGGAGAATCCAACTCCCATTTTCTTTTTAGAAGAAAGATATTCTATGCTTTGAATTACGCGCCTATGTAATGGGAGAAGCCGAAATCGAATCGACATCTTTGGTTCTGGAAACCACTATTCTACCATTGAAATATACTCCCTTATGAGCCTGACAAGATTTTAACTTGCAATCGCTGCCACATAAGGACAGTGCATTAACATTATGCTACAGGCTCAGATGAGCCCGACAGGAATTGCACCTGCAATCGCCACCGCATCGGGATGGTGCCTTACTGTTAGGCCACGAGCTCTTATTACTAATAGTAATATACTATTAATATTAATGGTTGTAATAGGATTCTAACCTACATCGTCTCGGGTAAGAACCGAGTGCTTTAACAGTTAAGCTACACAACCTTATGGTTCCAGAGAGATTTTAACTCCCATCGTCCTGCTTAAAAGGCAGGTGCATTGACATTATGCTATGGAACCAAACGTCTCAGGAAGAATTCGAATCTCCATCCCCCGGGCAACAACCGGAAATTTTACCAAATTAAACTACCGAGACCTAAAAAATAATGAGCCTAAAGGGAATCAAACCCATACCTCCTCGATGTAAACGAGACATTCTATCATTAGACTATAGGCTCTTAATCTTATCACACTTTTTACAATAAACTCTAACACCATATTTCTTAAACCTATTCGGCCAAAAATCTTCCTTTTTTAAATATTTCTCACATCTATTACACCAATATTTTCCATCCTTAAATTTATGAGTTTCTCTTCTTACTCCTAATGAATTTTTCTTTCCAATCATTTCTTTTTTACTATGTTCAGACAAACTCATTAATTTTAAGTTTTTTAGCCTATTATCTTTCTTATCTCCATTTATATGGTGAACAACTTCATCTTTATTTAAAGCTCTACCAAGATGTTCTTGCATTATGTGTCTATGCTCATCTATCCTCTTGCCATTAATTTTTAGTGCTTTATATCTATATTTCATTTTGCTACATTAATATATTATTGACCCAGGGGGAATCTAACACCCGTCTCCTACTTGCAAACTAGGTATCCTAACAACTGAACGATGGGCCATTTATTCTATAATAATGGGCCAATTAATCTTTATGGCTCTAACTATCACTATAGAATTAATCTTCCTTCTGACTTGTTTTGCGACAGTTGTTTCCATTTTGTATATTAATTTATTACCTTTCTTTTAAATAGTTAACTAAATCATCCTTACATTCAGTTAATATCTTAATCATTTTTTCTATATCTTCTTTATGACTTAGAGCATCTTTATCAAACTTTAAATTAAGTTTAACTTCTCCTTCTTGATAATTACATTCAAGTATTTGTTTTGTTTCTATTGTCATTTTAATTTTCTAATATTTTGAATATAACCGGAACAGAAGTTCCGGGGGCTTCGTATAGAGTTTAAAACTCTGCACGTCCACCACACATCAAGAATATTTCGTGCACTGAATTCATGTGCCCTATATTGAAATCCTAGTTTGCCACACATGTTGAAGCTCGCTAGCAATGATGAGGATAATATTAAGAAATCAGGGTTTATAAACCTTTCTATTGTTTAATAAATCTATTTTAAATCCCTTCCTGTTTAAATTTTTAAGTTTTTTTCAATTTTATTTAAATTCTTCTTAAGAGAATTTTTTATTGAAGCTCTTTCATCTAAAAGTTTAAGAAATCCTTTACCTTTTTCAGTAAGAGAAAAAGATTTTCTTCTTTTACCTTTTCCCTTTGATTTTTCTTCCTTACTTATTTTTATTAAATCTAATTCAAAAAGTATCTTTATTGTTTTGTAAATAGAACCCCAAGGATGATTCAACTCATTCACAAGTTGATAAACAAAAACAGAATCATAGTTTCTTAAATAATTTAAAATTTCTAACCTTATTTTACTTCTAAAAAAATCTTCTAGTTTCATTCTGTATCTTTAAACTTAATATTCTATAGTTTATAAACCCTTCTACTGTTTAAAGATGCCCCCAGTGGGATTTCCACCCACGTCTTCAGGGAGAAAACCTGAAATCCTTGGGTACTAGACGATGGGGGCATGGAGGAAGTGGAGAGAATTAAACTCTCTAAAACCGATTTGCAATCGGACACCCATCCATTGAGTATCACTTCCTTGGCGCCTACAGACGGAATTGCACCGTCAAGAGCAAAAGCTCACCGGGTTCAGGCCGGTTCCAATACTATTCTGGCATGTAGGCGATGAGGGATAGAGGAGTCGAACCTCTTAAGCACTAAGCACTAGATTTTGAATCTAGCCCGTTATCCAATTCGGTAATCCCTCTTATGCCTTAAAGGCATAGTCTTAAAGACATGCAGGTAGTTGGATTCGAACCAACGAAGCACTAAGCAAAAGGGTCTAAGCCTTTTCTATTTGACCACTCTAGCATACCTGCTTATGCGGGTGAATAGATTCGAACTATCGTAAGCACTAAGCACTGCATCTTAAGTGCAGCCCGTTTGACCACTCCGGCACACCCGCTTGGTTAGGGTAACGAGATTTGCACTCGCTTCTTGGGAATCACAATCCCTTGCTCTACTACATAAGCTATACCCTAAAGCCAGTAAAAGGATTTGCACCATTATCTTCAGAGTCGAAATCTGATATTCTATCTATTTGAACTATGCTAGCAAACGCCAGAGTGGAAGACCACACTAGCAAACGCCTGGAGCTGAATTTGCATCAACGAACCCAAAGGGCACTCCTTAGCAGGGAGCTACATTACTACTCTGTCATCCAGGCTTACGCACATACCGAGGATTGAACTCGGGCCATCTACTCGACAAGTAGATATTCTTCCACTAAAATATATGTGCTAATGGAACTAGGAAGACTTGAACTTCCCTCTTTCGCGCTTCAGGCGAATATTCTCCCACATGAACTATAGTTCCTTGGTGCGCCATGTCGGATTTTAACCGACACTAACTGATTGGAAATCAGGTATGCTAACATTAAACATTAATGGCGCTTGGTCTCCCCAGCAGGACTTGCACCTACGCATACAGAGGGTTACAGCCTCCAGCTCTGCTACTGAGCTATGGGAAGATTATTTTTCCTTATTCTTTTTAAGTGAGAATAAACAACACTTTTTGTAATGTTATATTTTTTATGAATCCTATAGCCATTTAATCCTTCAGACATCCCTTTTAATATTTTTTTATAGTTAATCTTTCCTATTTCTATTTTAGGTTTATTAATCAATTTTGGATTAATGTCTTTTAGGTGGGATATAACTGTTGAGGCATTTAAATTATATTCTTTAGCAATTTTATATGCAGAAGTTAATCCTTCTTCAATAGCTTTTAATATAATTAATCGATACTCACTATTAAATTTATATATTAAATTTTTCTTATTTAACAATCCAGTACATTTCCTTGAACATGTAAAATTCTTTTGTCCTATTTTTTTAGCATATGTTACTTTAAATAAATCCCTAATTATAATTTTTTTACAATAGGAACATTTTAATTGAACTTTTGGTCTTGGTTTTTTAGAAATTTTTGAGTGTTCACTCCTACCTAAAAGTTTTAAATTTTCTATTCTATTATCACTCTTATTTCCATTGATGTGATGGACAACCTCATTATAATCCAACTTTCTTCCAAGATAATTTTCCATTATTACTCTATGTTCTACTTTAGTCTTTCTTTCTTTATCTTTTATAAATTTATATTTATTAGTATTTTCCATAAGATTAGTAAGAAATAAGACTATTTAAATGTTTGCATTCCATACTAAATGACTATAATAGCTCTGCCAGGATTCGAACCTAGGACTCAAAGTCCAAAGCTTTGTATGATTGTCCGCTTCACCACAGAGCTACGAAAGCCTCTAGCCGGATTTGAACCGGCAACCGTCTGTTTACAAAACAGATGCTCGGCCAATTGAGCTTTAGAGGCTTAAAGTTAGAAGATTTAAAAAATGCACCCAGTTTGGATTTAAACCAAAATCAATCTTAAATTAAAGTCTTAAAAATTAGACGACCGGGAATTTAACAGTCTTGATGTCCGAAGAAATATTCGCCAGAGAGTAATGAAAAAGATAGTGAAAAAGAGTCACGACTAAACAAGGTTTCTTTCTGCTCGTTTTTCGTTAACATTTTTATCATTTTATATATAGCAGTGACAAGAATCAAACTTGCTTGGTCTAGCTCATGGGGCTAGTGGACATATCAACCTCCCCCACTACTGCTATTATCTAAGAAAGCACCCTTTATAAACCTTTCTATTGTTTAAATAATCAAAAATATAATCAAATAACAACACCTGTTACTACTGCTCAGTGGTGGGAAAGATTTAAATACTCTAATGTGTTACTACTCTTAAGAAAAAAATGAGGTCTAAGTGAATGAGAGATTTCTCAACAGCTTAAATAATGAAACTAAAACAAGAGATTATAGATAAACTAAAAAGCTATAGAACAAATATTGATGTTGCTAAAACTGGAAGATTAGATAATTCTAATACATTTATTCAAGGAGCCATAACAGCATTGAGTTGGGTTTTAGATGATAGAAGTGATAAATTTACAGTTCATAAAATAAAGATAAGAGAATGAAAACAAAAGAGTGAAGACAATATGATGATACCTAAATCAGATTTAAGTATATTGAAAGGAGGTAAAAAAATAAGATGTTTACGCAATTCATTGTAAGCTTATTAGCAAACTCTCCAGTCGTATTCTGGGTTATATTATCAGTTCTATCACTTATTATTCTTGAAGCAGCATATCTTATTTTGATAAGGTCTTCTAAAAAAAGATTTAATCAAAATTGGAGCGATTATGTTTTTACAAATAAACTACTTGCTTTCTTAATTACAATAGGAAGCATTGTTGCATTATATGTAATAGGAGTAATTATTGAAGTAATAGTACTATCTTGGATGATAATTCTAATGCTTATTGGTGTAGTCGCTATTTTAAGTATGTTTATTTATATAAATGTGCTTATTGCAAGACAACATGCCAAAAAAGAATCAGAAGAAGAATTCAAGGAAAGAACTAACTATAGATTTGATGTCGGAGAAGTAGTTGTAGTAAGAGATGATTTAAAAGTTGGAGATAGATATGGTGCATGGAAATTCACTGATAGTAATAGTAAATTCTCTGGAGACATTGTAACTATTGAGAAATATTATGATGACAGAACTATTAAACTTGAAGAATCAAATATTAATAATTGGACAGAGGAAATGTTTGAGACTTTAGAAGATAAGGAAGAAAGAGATAAGAAAGAAAGTTCAATAATAAATTCATTCCTCGAAGGAACTAGAGTAAAACAAAAAACAAGAACTAAGTTCAAGGTTGGTGATTTAATTACAGGATTAAAAGGAAATCCTGGAGAATATGAAAAACTTACTGATAGAAGTATTTGTAGAGTTCTAGAAATCGATGAAGAAGGAGATATGAAAGTTCTATTATTAGGACATAAAGATGCTGAAGAGTTCGAAGAATATATGGGAAATATATATGAAGCTCCAGCAGAAAACTTTGTTTCATTAAAAATAGCTACAGCTAAGAGAGTTAGTAAGGAAGAAAAACCACAAAAAGAGGTTAAGAAAGAAAAACCTCAAGAGGTTAAGAAAGAAAAACCACAAAAAGTGGTTAAGAAGTCAAAACCAAAAAAGAAAGCTAAGAAAAAA
>SDBU01005247.1_pt1 | contig 15578 bp, 15 predicted proteins | sample 2277071 | NCBI WGS metagenome assembly SDBU01 (sample SAMN10397929, study PRJNA504765) | marine sediment metagenome | isolation source: marine sediment core GS08_GC12, 126 cmbsf | place: Arctic Ocean: Gakkel Ridge, Loki's castle | collected 2008
TCAAAAGAGGGAAAGAAATCAGGTTCGTCAACCCCTTCTTTAAGGCATGGCTTCTTCCCAGGGGAAGATAAAACCATTGTCTTGCATCGAACCCAGACAGAGCAACTTATTTTTTTAAGGGCTGCCCCCCCCTACTAATCACAGTTTCTCGTATTGACGTGTAACCTCGTCAGTCCCGCAGACCCTCTCAAGCCTACCTACAATAAAGTGACCCCGGGCCATGTCTTGGAAATGATCTATGCTTCGAGCGTTTTGATCTTTTCACCTTCGCTCCGCGCGATATCGGCAATGGAACGGAGCATGATGATTGTTGAGACAGGCAACTCCACCGTAAGTGCTGAAAGACCAAAGGCGCCACCTACTGCACCGGAAGTTGCAGCAAGCATTTTGTGCAAAAAACTCCAAAAAGATACCCTTGGCCGATCATCCATGGTCATGACCGCAAATTCCAGTGCCTTGCGCAATGATTCTTTTGTAGTCTGCTGAACCACATCTGACCATTTGGCCGGCAGAAGCTCAAACCCTTTATCAATCGCTGTTCCCAGCGCATCAGTGATTCTTGCAGCTAGCCCCGGGTTTTCTAAAAGTTCTTTTGCATATTGCAGATCCTCCAATTCGTTTTGTGACATGGGCATTTTGATTCGTTTCCCTTCCAGCTTATGTTATTGCGCCGGTATTTGCCCAATGAGGGTGTAGATATTCTCCAGTTGTTCGGAGAGCAGCTTGTGACCTCAGAAAATGGTGTCGAAATGGTGTCGCGTCTTGAATAATATTCACAATTCAAGATGCGACACCAAACAATATTTCACACCCTCAAGTCAAGATTTGAGCTAATTTTCTAATTCTTCGCTCTGGTCGCCGAATAGAAACTTATAATTTTAGGTACGTCCCCTAGGCCTGTATATTTTATGATCTATTATTTAGTTTCGTAATTGGCTTGGCTTTCAGCGACGGCAGCCTGATTCGAGAGCCCTTTGCGTTTAATTTCCACACTAAGCGTCGCACCAAGAACCTCGGCCACCCGACGTAACATGCTCAATGAGTGACCTTCATAAGATGGTGATTCTAGGCGGCTAATTTGCTGTTGAGATGTTCCGACCAACCGGGCCAGTTCTTTTTGGGATAAACCGGCGTCTTTGCGCAAAGAGGACAATTGCAAGGCCACATCCCAGGCCTGGCCGGCCTTTTTGAAGCGTTCCGCAAAATCAGGATCTTTCAACTGTTTTTCAAGGTATTCATCGAAGTTTGTTTGTTGGTTCATGCTTGAAACCTCTCCAGCCAATCACGTTTTCTATTCAATGCAACATTACGATCTCGGGCTGCAATTTTTGTTGCCTTACTTCGAATCCCGTGCACAGCAATGATCCTTCTCCCTTTTACAAAAAAGTACAGCACCCTCGTATTTAGCTTGCCCACATGACGGAGCTCAAAAAGGCCATCTCCAATAGGCTTTGAAAGCGGTTGTTTGTGATAATGTCTGCTTCGAAGTTTAGCGAGACCGGCCAGGACCACTGCAAAATCGTCAGGGTCCGATTCCTTAAGATCATCGAGAAACTTCCGCACAGGACATCGCCCTGAACTGGTTTCATAAAACCCTATAGTAAATTCCATAACAAGTCAACATCAATATTGATGTACTTTCTCCAGGCCTTAACTTTCCATCTTGTAAATCCTGGTGCGCCAGGCAAAGCCTGGTCAATCTTGTGAACTGAAAGGAGTTCACCTTGTAAATTGTCCGTTTGACAAGTAGCCGATCGAGCGTGGGACGGGGTAACCCGATCTGGCGAAGCCTCGTGAGGCGAAAGCGCGAGCCGTAGCGTAAGCGAACCCGTTTCGGCCTCGTTATACTTTCTGGGAGTGGCCATCCGTCCAGGATAGGTGAAGCCCAGTGCCGGCAGTGAAGTAACGGGCATAAGCAGCTGTCGGGCTCCCCGGGGTGATAGGGGACGGCGCGTGCTGACAGATTGATCGAGGAACCTGGGAGGCCCGGCAGGGAGTGGCCCCAGCCACAACGTCTTTGGGGAAGAAATAACCCATTGGCGGCCCTGGTCGGGAGTCGGACAGGCCCATAGTAGCTTGGAAGCGGGGTAATGCCCGTGGAGCCAAGGGGCCTGACCGGGAACATGTTTTTGTCGACAAAGAAGGAGATTCGCTTGAACGATAGTTCCACTACGGAAGAACTGGCTGCCGAAAGCCCAACGTCCCGATTGGGAAAGGGTGTTAAGCTGCCGGAGAAACTCTCTGAATTGAGACAGAAACTGGGTCAAAAGGCCAAGCAGGAACCGAAGTTTCGATTTTACGCTTTGTATGATCGGATATTTCGGCAAGATGTGCTGTTGACGGCATGGAAATTGGTACGTGCCAACAAAGGTTCTGCCGGAGTGGACGGGGTATCCATTGAGGATATTCTCGAAAGCAAAGGCAGATCGGAAGCGTTTTTGGCTGAAATCCAGGAGTCGCTTCGTGCCAAGACTTACCGTCCCAAAGCTGTGCGAAGGGTTTATATTTCCAAGGCCAACGGAAAGCTGCGTCCTCTTGGTATTCCAACGGTACGCGACCGAGTTGTGCAGACGGCCACGCTTCTGATTCTGGAGCCGATTTTTGAGGTGGACTTTGAAGATTGTTCGTATGGATTCCGCCCGGGACGCTCCGCGCATCAGGCGCTCGACCGTATTCGAGAGAATCTGGGACAGGGCTTTGTGGAGGTATATGACGCTGATCTGAAAGGGTACTTTGATTCGATTCCTCATGATAAGCTGATGGCCTGCCTCCAGATGCGGATAGCTGACCGTTCGGTTCTGAAGCTGATTCGTATGTGGCTGAAGGCTCCGGTGGAGGAACCACCTGGAAGTAAGGCCAGGAGGAAAGGGCGCAGAGGTCGGGACAAGACCAAGCAAGGAAGGAAGACTTATCCGCGCAAAGGCTGTCCTCAAGGTGGGGTAATTTCGCCCCTGCTTGCCAATCTGTACCTGCACTGGTTCGATAAGGTGTTCCATAAACCGGATGGTCCGACAACGTGGGCCAATGCACGCCTGGTGCGATACGCTGACGACTTTGTTGTCCTTGCACGTCACCAGAGTGACAGGCTCAAAGGCTGGATCGAGGGTAAGTTGGAGTCCTGGATGGAGCTGGAAATCAATCGCGAAAAGACCCAAGTGGTGAACCTGAGAGGAGTAGGAGAAACCCTTGACTTTCTGGGCTTCACATTTCGTTTCGACCGGAGCTTGTATAAGAACTGGAAGAGGCGATACCTCAATGTGTTTGTGTCGGAAAAGTCCCTTGCCCGTGAGCGCGAAAAGTTGCGCGAATTGACGGCAAGACGGAAAAGTTGTATGCCGATTCCGCGCATGATTGGGGAGGTGAACCGCCAGTTGATAGGCTGGGGCAACTATTTCAATTATGGCTATCCACGCAAGGCATTTCGTAAGGTCAACAGTTTTCTTGAACTTCGCTTGATAGCACATCTCAAGCGACGGAGCCAGCGGCCCTTTCGAACTCCGAAAGGGAGGACGACACACGAACACCTCAAGAGTCTGGGGCTGGTGAATTTGTGATCAATCGAACTGCGCAACTCCCTGCAAATGCCCAAGGCGAGAGTTTCCGGGAAAGCCCAGTGCGGGAAAACCGCATGCTGGGTTTGACGAGGGGGGATCAGGTCGCAATGCATGGCATGCGGATAATGAGCCACGACGGGGAAACCCTGATACGGATGTATGCCGAAGCCTAAACATTGTCACCTGCTCTTCTACTCTACTCTAATAAAGAATCAGGCAGCGATGGCCTGGTTGATTTCGTGGATTATTAAAAATACGGGACACGTGCAGAGCGTGTTTTGTTTCTGCAATTTCTGCACGAATGTCCCGTATTACACTAATTTAATCTTGCTTTTTGCCTTTTAATATTTAATTCCAGAAAAAGGACTAAACTGTTACCGGCATCACGCTTTTCCACAAGCAACTTAATATGTTAAGAACGCCCCTAAGTTCTGCGTCCAATTTACAATATATTGTATCCAAATTGATATTGACATACAATATTTTGTGTTTTATAGGTATTAAAATAAATAAAGACGATGATTTAAACGAGCTGTTTTTTTGATACATTCCCTAACGAGTTACTTTGTTTTTTGACTTGAAATGCAACTCTAATAAGGCTAACTACTAAATAGGTTGTATTTAAGTTACATATGAAATTGTTGCCTACATAAAAACCCACTACAATACAATAACAGTTATTCTTTCTAATACTTAGATGCCATAATGTTATTGTCGACCTTTCAACATATTAGAGGAATCGGGAAAAAGACAGAGTTATCCCTTTGGGAGAAAGGAATAATTAATTGGGAAAAATACATTCAATTTAATGACAAGCAACTTCCTCTATTTAAAGGTGATTCAACAGATCCTGTAACATCCTCGATTACCGCATTTAATAAAGGGAACATCGATTACTTTGCCAAAACCCTCCCCAGATCTGAATTTTACCGTGTTGCTTTAACATACCCTGAAGAAACGTTATTTTTGGATATAGAAACTACTGGGCTCAGTTTATATTATGATCAAATCACGCTCGTTGGGTGGTCTATAGGGGACAAATACGGGATTTATTTAAAGGATCATGATGAGTCTGGACTAATTAACGCTCTGAGTTCTGCAAAAGCTATTGTTACCTTTAATGGCACTCTATTTGACATTAAATTTCTCAAGAAAGCGTTCCCTGGAATACCGATACCGTCTATACACATTGATTTGAGGTTTTTTGCTAAGCGAGCCGGTCTATCCGGTGGACAAAAAGTTATTGAACCTAAAGTTGGCTTTTATCGACCAGACCTTGTTAAAGGAATGGAGGGTGAGTCAGCACCAATTCTCTGGTACAAATACCGCCGTGGGGATAAAACAGCGCTTAAAGAGCTTGTGACCTACAATCATGCTGACATTGAAGGTATGAAGTGGATTTTCGATTACGCTATAGAAAAAATTTATGAGATCAATAAAATTCCTCACAAAATCCGATTAAAAATAAAATTTTCCGATTTTAAATCCAAAATAGATTGGGCCAATCATAAACCAAGAAATGGAAATCCCTATAAAGTATATTTAACTAAATTTTCAGGGCATCTAAAACCTTTAATAACATATGGTGAACTCCACAAAATAGTTCCCCTTTCAAACAAGGTTTTTATTGGAATTGATATAGTGTCCTCGGAAGACCGTGAATCCGGCTACTGCATTTTAAAAGGAAACAAATCTGAAACATCCCGAATAAAATCTGATCAAGAAATGATTCGCTTGGCCCAGGATGCTGGTGCTACACTTATATCAATTGATTCTCCGCTTACTATTCCTAAAGGGCGAAAAACCTGCTTCGATGATGATCCAGGAAGAGATAAATATGGAATAATGCGGGAATGCGAGCGTATTTTAAAAAAACGCGGTGTAAATGTTTATCCAAGCTTAATACCAAGTATGCAGAAATTGACCCAGCGTGGCATCCGACTTGCTACAAAATTCCGAAATCTCGGCATACCGGTTATCGAAAGCTACCCGGGCGCGGCCCAGGATATTTTAGCGATTCCACGGAAGCGGGCAGGGCTCAATTATCTTGCTGATGCACTTGTAGAATTCGGCATTTTTGATAATTTCACTGATAAAAATATAAGTCACGATGAGTTGGATGCGCTAACATCCGCCATTGTGGGCATCTTTTTCTGGACCGGCATGTTTGAGGGAATCGGAAACATCGAGGAGGAGTATCTGATCATTCCGGAGTTGCATGCAAACTCGAAACAGTGGCTATCACGAAAAGTTATTGGCATCAGTGGAGCTATCGGGAGCGGGAAAACCACTACGGCAGAATATTTTAAGAATAAAGGGTTTTTTTACTGCCGGTTCAGCAACATTTTAGAAAAAATGCTTGAAGAAAGAAATGAAAATATTAGTAGGTCCAACCTGCAAAAAATCGGACTCGAAATTCACAAAGATCCAGGCCAAAGGTGGCTCGGCAAGGAAATCATCAAAGATTTGCCTAAAGATAAAGACATAGTAATTGACGGTTTGCGTTTTTTGGAAGATCATTCATTAATGGTTGAAACATTCGGACCGTCTTTTTATCATCTGCATATCGAGGCTTCTCTTGATCTACGCGGTTCTCGTGTTATAGAGAGGGAGATTGAAGACATACCGCTTCAAGAGTCATCAAAAAATTCAGTAGAATCGCAAATAGAGAAGCTTAAAGCTTTATCAGATTGTACCATTTTCAATAATGGCAAATTGCCTGATCTGTATGCTCAAATAGATAGATATAATTTTGAGGCTTGATAATGCCTGTAACAGTGGTTGTCGGTGGACAATTTGGTTCTGAAGGTAAAGGCAAAGTTGCCCATTACCTGGCTCGTGAAATGAATGCTCGTATCGTTGTCCGCTGCGGTGGACCAAACTCTGGGCATACCGTGATTGATGAGCATGGCAGAGCACGAATTTTTCAGCAATTACCGACCGCATCGATTTTGCCGGATGTCATGCTGGCAATTTGTGCGGGAAGCTATATCGATCTCAATATTTTATTCAGGGAAATTAAAGAAACCAAATTGAATGCCGGGCGTCTGATTATTGATCCTGATGCGGTAATTATTACTGAAGAATTAAAGGCTCGAGAAGCACAATGCGGCCTGATTCGTAAAATTGGTTCGACAGGCAGTGGAACTGGCGCCGCTGTCGCTGCACGCATAAATAGAGAAGATTCGCTTCTTTTTGCGAAAGATATTCCCGATCTAAAACCATATATAGCGAATGTTTCAGAAATTTTACGAAACGTTTTAGATAGCCGAGAACGAATTATTATCGAAGGTACGCAAGGCTTTGGGCTTTCACCAATTCATTCGAGATTCTTCCCCTACACCACCAGCCGAGATACAACGGCTGCAGCTTTTATTGCGGAGACAGGCCTAAGTCCTCTTGATGTTGACGATGTTGTATTGATTATTAGGGCATTCCCTATCCGGGTAGCTGGAAATTCTGGACCTTTGGATAACGAAATCGATTGGAAAACAATCACCAAAGAAAGTGATTATCCAAAAGCAATATTAGAAAAGTCAAGTGTAACAAAGCAAGTTCGCCGGGTCGCACGCTTTACACCTGACATAGTGCGGAAAGCAATTGTGGCGAACTCACCAACTAGAATAGTATTAAATCATTTAGATTACCTTTCTGCTATATGCGCACAAACCCAGACTAAAAAAACTATGGCTTTTATCCATAATGTGGAGAGGGCAATTGGTTATCAGATTAATTTATTAGGCTTTGGGCCAGCGGATGTTCAGATTAAACAAGCCTTGCATACACGCGCGGAGAAGCTTTATGCCTGATGAAAATATAGATTTCGCTACAACTGAAGACGAGGCATTATCGAAATATAAAAAGCACAAAAGCGTAGATCCGTTCCCGAACATCCTTCCTGCCTTGCTCAGCTCTTTTCAAATACAGGCTTATATTGAGAAGACAGGGATGATTTTTCCATATTTCCCTAGTGAAGATCCCAAGAAAGAGAGAGTAACATCTGCTTCGTTAATCATGACTATAGGACCTGAGGTATTATATTGGGATTCAGAGGATAAGCAACAATATAAGAAGAATCTACAAAAAGAAGAATCAATAATGTTTAGGCCAAATTCAATTACATTTTTACGCCCTGCTGAACGCTTTAACCTCCCTGATTATATTGCGGCACGCTTTAATCTGCGCATAGTACACGTTCATAGAGGTTTGCTGTTAGGAACTGGCCCTCTCATTGACCCCGGCTTTAAGGGCTATCCGATGATACCGGTACACAATCTGACCGAAAATGAATATGTCGTGCGCGTTGGCGATGATTTTATTAATGTAGAATTTACTAAGATTATTTGCGATATTAATTATAAGTATGATCTAAAAACCGAAGGGACTAAACTTCCGTTTGAATTCCAAGAGAATAGAGGAATAACACTTGATTTTGACTTTACAAAATATATAGATAAAAATGTTCCACAAAGAAAAGTGAAAAGCTCCTTATCTTCGGTTATCGACCAAGCTTACGAAGTTATAAAGCATCAGGAAAAGCAGGTAACGGAAGCAAAAAGAAAACGAAATATTTATTCTATAGCTTCAATTCTTGGCGCTATTTTTGCCATAGCAACTTTTATATATGCTGGATACCAACTTACCATTTCAGCAACAAGTATAATCGACGATGCTAGGGAAAGGATTGATATAACCAAAAAACAAGAAGAGAGAGTAGATGAACTTCAAAAGACTGTCATTACTTTGCAACAGGAAATACAAGAGCTTAAACAAGATAGACGAGCGAATTATGATAGTACATTAACAAGTCAAACTGAAGGAACTAATAACAAATCAAATGGACAAACAAAGGCAAATTCAGAAAAGGTTGAAAAATGAACCGCATCGAAATATGCGGAGGCATAGCTTCTGGCAAAACAACTTTTGCATCCTTATTTAATCGACAAAATCTCACACCGCTCTTTGAAGACTTCAAGAAAAGTCCTTTTTGGAAAGCTTTCTATCGTAATCCTGGCAAATATATTTTTGAAACTGAAATTTCTTTTATTCTTTTGCATTATCATCAAATCAAGAAAGCCTTGGAAAAGAAAAATAGGAAATATTTAATCTGCGATTTCTCATTTCTATTGGATCTCGCTTACGCGAAAATGAAAATGGGATTGACCGGTACAAAGCTATCTGCTTTTGAATGTGTACTCAATGAAATACAGAAAGAATTACCCAAACCTCGCTTGATTGTCTACTTAAAATGTGATGCTGAAACCGAGTTGAACCGTATTAGGAAAAGAGCCCGCTCTGAGGAAATCTCAATTAATTTAGAATTTTTAGATACCTTAAATAAAGCATTGCAAAAAGAAGTCGCAAAGATTCAAGATCCGAGGAAGGTTATCACTATCGATAGTGGGAAAAAGGATTTTGCAAATGTTGAAAGCGTAAAAAATAAAATGGTAAGCCTAATTGAGAATAACCTAACCTAATACTATAATTCTCACTCAGCCTTTTCCAGCTTTAGGATTTTGGTAGGGATGCCCCAGAACTCCGTATGGGAGGGCAAGTCAGCTTCGTTAAGATCGCTCCCAAATTCTTCATAATAAAACAAATCTATTCCTCTGGTCCGAAGTCTATTTGAATTCAAGGTTGCTATTAACACCGGAATTTGTTTATTTTTTGAAGGGTCACCTCGTCCGGCTTTTCATCCCCTTCACCTACCATGATTTGAACTCGGAATTTTATGGGAAAGCTTTCCTTTGCTTTTATATCAAGCAGATCCTGTATGATATTTCCAAAATCCTGTATCTGGTTGGGCTCAAGTTCGGCATTTGCGAAAATGTGAATTTTTCTCCGGTTTCTTCACTGATTTTTCCATTGCCGTCGACAATTATGCCGGTTGATTCCTTTAATTTAACCATTTTGGCTTCAATCTGATCACAAGGTCATGAAGAACCTTCCTCAAGTTCGATAAAGCTTGCTCTTAATGCATCGGTTATTGCCTGGCGGACTGTTTTCCATGGCAGTGTTACACCGGCCTCGTTTGACAAGGCCGTATGAATCGAACAATGCGGTCGATTTGCCGGATTTCCAGGCGGTCGGCATACTTTCCGACAATATTTCCGGTGCGGGGATCGGTTAGGGCGGCATGACAACATTTGAACCACTAAAATAATCTGTGATTTCCTTTACCTTAATTCCATCGTCTTTCCACAGAACCGGCAAGCTCATCAGAAGCTTCTTGGCCATTCCCTGGTACAGCCAGGCCTTAGAATGCAATGCCATACCGTCCTCCTTTCACCTTATTTACTGTATATGTGTCAGGAGTGCCGGTTTTTGTTCACATATTTTTTTGAAAAGTCTGGAGCTGAAAACCATAGCGTTTTGATAGAAATTTATTGAAGGTAACACTTTTTGAGGCTGGTAAGCTCGCTCATGATTTCGCAATTGGTGTATAATTACAAGTTTTTATGTCTTTTTTGGCCGTATATAATATGGTTTATAATACATATGAACGAGTACATTTGATTTTATTATTAATATATATTCCAAATAAGTTTAGTTTAAAATCAATATATTTGGTTGACAAAGACATATATAGGAAATATTATACGCTTGTGATAATAAATAAACAAGAAGGAGAGCGACATGGAACAATCAAAAGCGAGAGAAAAATTTGTAAGTTTAGCGGAAAAAAGAGTGACCAAAGCGATTAAAGATTTGCGTTTAATAGGCAATCTTTCGAATAAAAGTAACTATAGCTATAATGAAAAAGATGTTAAAAAAATCATCGGCGTGTTAGATTCTGAAATTAAAAAAATCAAACAAAAATTCACTTCTGGGAGTGACTCTGAAGTTGTAGTTTTCAAGCTTGAATGAGCCTGTATATGTCTTACATAGGATGAAAATCAGGATTAAAATCGTTTATTTTGGGGTTCATTAATTGGCTATTGAGATCAAATTCTAAGTTCCAAGGTTGATTAGTACACCTTGATTATAGGGAGGTTTATTTTCTATGAAGGACCTAATATATACCCCAGACGACGACGTAAAGATACACGAGGAAGGTGCTATCCGACTGATTTGCGCCGGCTTTCAATCGCATGAAGCCGGTCTCCCCGAATTGCTAAAAAATTCATCCGACGCATACGCAAGAGAAGACACCGCAGAGGATAAACGCAGCACTGTTGTCATCCTTAACAATGCGCGAGGTGGTACGCCTGCATCAATATCATGCCTTGATTTTGTGGGCATGGACAGCACTGTAATCGAAAACAATTTTCGACACTGGGCAGATCCAGACGCAGCTCGCAGCATTGACCCGACAATCACAGTCCAAGGTGGACATGGCAATGGCGGAAAATGCTACATGACCCATATGTTCGATGACCATGCCTTTATCCACACTGTCAAGGCCGGTAAAGGGAACCAGTATGGCGTTAAAGGTAAATCCATCCATTTCGGCTACATCCCAGACCGCAAGAAAGGGCGGGATTTTTCTGTTGATGACCTCAATGCTCAACTCGAAAAGGCATTGGCCGATACGGGATGTTCGCTTGGAACTATATGGAAGGTAGCACGTGACGCCCTCCGTGAATGCAACGGGTTCACCCTTGTTGCCGGTGTAGGTCCCAAAGGCTACCGTGAAAAGCTTCCGGCCAAGGCAATAATTGAAAATTTGCAAGAACATACCCAGATGATTCACACGCTTGAGCTCTGCAACGTTTTCGTTGTCGTCAATGGCAAGCTCTTCAAACGCGGCGAACCATTGACCCTCTCTAAAATCAAACCAATGGACGGCGAAAAACCGCGTATAATCAAGATACCGGAAACATTGGTCGATGAAAACACCGGTGAAGAAGTTTCGACTACAAATAACGGTGAACTCCCTGAGGGGCACCTTGTCCTTTACACTGCCCAAAGAAGCATGCGGTTCAGTAAAAAGGGGCGGCACAATGTCATCTATAAGGCACAATCCGGTTATATCGGATACACTCAAGTCTTGGAGTTTGATGTAATTTCATCATATGCTTCCTATATATACGGCGTATGCGAACTCATGGCTCTTGAACAATACAAACAGAATGACCGGATAAACCTGACTGACAGCCCACTGACAAGGGCTGTATACAGGTTCATTTCTGATCAGATTCAGGAATACGCTGAGGTTTTCGAAGCCCGTGACCGCAGAAAATCCGGTCATGAAGAAAAAAACGCTATCACGGCCATGAACGAAGCCCTGGATCAATGGAAAAACCGTTTCCTGAACGAGGTCATGCAGGGCATGTGGGGTGGTGGAGGCCAAGGCAGAAAACCTATCGTGAGACAACCACTACCTTCCGGCAAACTGGCAAGAATGGATTTTACTCTGGGTTATCAAAGGGCCGGAATTGGTATCAGCATCAAACCTGCCATTAAATTTTTCGATGGAGAAGACCGTCGAATCCGGCCAACACCTTTCCGTTGGATCAGTGATGACAACAACGTCGCAATGGTCGATGACGATCTTATGATAATCAACACCTTCGCCCATGGGAAAACCGATATCTACGCAGAAACTCTGGATGGAACGGTCAGGTCAAGCATTGTTCCGCTTGAAGTGGTCAGGATTCATGACATCGATATTGTTCCGCACGAAATTGAAATCTCAGCCGGCAGCAGGCATAGATTGAAGGCCATCTGCCATCTGCCTGACAGCGAAATTACCTCCGAAGTATACCTTGATTGGATATCCACCAACAACGAGATTGCTGGTGTAAATTCATCCGGTACGGTGTTTGGAATCAACACCGGTGAAACCGTCGTTACAGCAGGCGATGTAAAATGTGACGCGAATAATCCGGCAGATGTCAGGGTCGTGCCCGGCGAAGGAAAAGGTAGCGGGAAAGAAAAAGGCAAGGGATATCCCCGCGTGCTTATATCTGGTGAATTTCATGTCGATCCTGACACCAATGAATACCGATACCTAAGCAAGCACCATCCTCCTGTATGGCAAGATGTCCAAGACGTTAACAGAAACATTTGGTGGATCAACAGCGACGCGCCTCTTGCACGGTTGTATCTTGATATCTATGGTCATAAATCAAGAGAATGGCGAATGTATTTTGTCGAACGGTACGTAGAGGCTATCTGCCAGATGGTATTAATCCATGGACCTGATGAGCGAGAAAAGCTATATTTGGGCGACTGGCTATATCAGTGGGGTGATCAGATAGCGACCATTCAATCCGCTGTTTCCGCTGAATTATCCGATTTTATCTCGAAAGGAGACCTACCGGTATAGGTGCCATGCTTAAAAAGAAACAGCTCAGTGTCGTTGAAAAGCTATTGATTGCAGCAATCGACCTTGAAGAGAATGGAAAAAGACCATTCACAGCTGAAGATTTTGTAATTAATGCATGGAAAAGTTTTCCCGCCGCTTTTGGATTATCGGGACATCTTGATAACAATGGTAACAGAATGTACCCTGATTCCAATCGAGTGTTTGCAGAAATAATGGGTTCAAAACCCATTAGGAAGAAGGGTTTTTTAGAAAAAGTCGGGATAAAATTGTATCAGTTGACCGAATCTGGTAAGGGCGAAGCGAGACGTTTATCGAAAAGATTTTTGGGTGCCAGTGAAACAGAAACAGACACTGGAAAAAGCGGCCTGAACCGTGAAATGGTTCTCAAAATAAAACGATTATTCTCTTCCAAAGCTTTCGAAAAATATGTCGGCCAGCGTATTGAGGAAATCACGTTCTATGATGCATGCGCATATTGGGGTATAACCCCTCGCAGCTCGGCTATTCAATTAGAGAGCAGATTAGCAAATTTCCAGAATGTGATAAAAATAACTTTGAAAGATGCAAAAGGGAAGAAGCTAACGTTCGAGCATGGAGGGCGTTCGTATAGCCAGAAAGAACTAAAGCTCTTGACCGAGGTACACGATTTCCTGAAGAAAACCTACAAACAACAAATAGATGCGATCATGCAAAGGAGAGACGAACGCCTCTGATACAAAAGAAAGGTGTCTACCGTTTCCGTTTAGTACGTGGAATTATAAATCTGAACTCAGAGGCTTCGATATATTCAGGTTTAGCCTCAATACCTATCCATTTGCGCTTCATGTATTCGGCAACCACTCCTGTTGTATTACTGCCTGCAAAAGGATCTAAGACCAGATCCCCCGGATCAGTCAGGAAAGCCATAAAGAATTCGACAAGTTTTTTCGGCATCCTCGCTGGATGAAGAAGGAGACCGTGTTCCCGACAGTATTTCTGGAACCGGCTATTTGAACCCGTGTTCGCAATAGGGAGTACTTCGATCAAATCCGGCAGCATCTCTTCAACAGAAGATACCAGCACATTCGGCGGGATCGCTCCTCCATGGTCGGTCAAAAATGATTTCTTACCTATCTTATGCTCTGACGGACGACGGCCAGGATTATATGTACCGCGTTTCAACAGATCCTTCATACTGTCGCTGTATTTGGTCAAGACCTTTTTGTTGTTCGCCTTCGGCTTTTCGTTCGTTGACATCCACCATACACGGGTAAACGCATCCTTCACCCTGATGCGCTCAACATTAACCCACTGCACCGGCGTTGGTAGCTTTGCAGGGTTGTAGACAATAAACTCCTGACACAAGTGCAGTTTAGCCTCCTCAAGAAACGACAGGAGCGCCTTGAGCGGCAGGGTAGACATGACCGGTTTCCCTTGCTCCCACGCATTACCAAGCTCTATTACGATTGAACCGTCCTCTGTAAGATACTCCTTCAGAATCGGACCGAAACTGGTAAGCCACTTGACATATTCTTCGCCCTTCAGGTTGCCATATTTTTTCTTCCGGTTAAGCGGAAAAGGCGGCGATGTAAATACGAGCTGAACCCTGCCCTTGTAATGGCTCGGCGGCCACTTATTCAAGACCTCCTCAGACTTGCCACAGTACATACGGCCATACTTAGTTGCATATGAGGACTTTATCCTTTTGGGCATTATTTTAGTTTCCACAAGAGCCATATCTAAGTGCGAAACATTAAAGGCAATTGCTTACCTTCATGCTTTTCAAGAAACTCATTCAAAGCATATCTGACAACAAATGAAATGGTTGCACTGTTGCGTGCAGCAATCTCTTCAAGAGCTGCACGCTGACCATGTGCAAGGGATATTGTAATACGATCGGGCGATGTAGCTTTGGGCTTATCATTGGCTGCCATGGCGTCCCTCTTAAAAATGATGAAATTATCATCATTATGATGGATTTTTCATATTTGTCAAGAAAAATATCCAAAATCTTGGATATGAACTAAAAACACATCCAATCGAAATATGGGATGTTCGTGCAGAACGTGCCTTAACCCCTCATGATTTTTTGCGGTATGCTTTTTAGAACACCGGAGAGCCCCGGTTAAACAAATTGTGCGTTTAACGGGGTAAACATTGCCACGCCTTGCTCGGTAAAGGCAAAGGGCAAGTAATTTTGCATGTTGTCCTCTCTTTAAGGTCACATTTTGTGACCTTAAAGAGTTATTTTCCTCTTTTGTAAGTTCAAACATGAAATCAGAGGGAAATCGATTGCTATTTCTTCTAACCGATTGTTTTAACACTTTGGTTTCAACACCATAAAGCTCCGCCAGATCCCTGTCCAGCATAACCTTCATGCCTCTTATGAGATAAATCTTACTCGCAATTCTTTCAACCGGTACCAGTTCTACCATTTGCATTATTCCTTCAACTTAAGTCCCTGCAGTTTATCCCGCCACACGGCGGGCTGCCCGTCCGCCCCAGAGGGGCTCCCCATAAAAGGAAAAAGGCAGTTAAAGAAAAAACCTTCAACCGCCAGCTTTCAACTCCTGATTAATAATCAGCTTGGTCTACTACGATTCTATTTCATAATCGTTATTTCAACTTTGATCCCTAATTGATCGGATATAATAGCTATATATGCCTCTTAAAGAATACAAAAAATAGACAATACCAATTAATAGTGAAATTAAAAATTTCGATGTTATTAAATAAATAAAGATAGCTAATATTAATCCTATAAAAATATCAAT
>SDBU01005248.1_pt1 | contig 15578 bp, 19 predicted proteins | sample 2277071 | NCBI WGS metagenome assembly SDBU01 (sample SAMN10397929, study PRJNA504765) | marine sediment metagenome | isolation source: marine sediment core GS08_GC12, 126 cmbsf | place: Arctic Ocean: Gakkel Ridge, Loki's castle | collected 2008
ATCCTAGGGAGAATATCACCGGACATTACCCCTGGCGAGCAGAGGAACAATTCGTCCTCCAACAACTCTGGATTCATCCGGAAAAGGAACTTATCGAGTGGCGAGACGTGTCCACGGAAAAGGCTGCCGAACTCTACTCAGTCGAAGAAACCGAATTCGGAAACCTCCCGGTCCCCAATGCTGTGAAAGAACCAGGAATGGTCCGCGGCGACTTCGGACAACGGATTAGGGACATTCTGGGAGAAGACCAAGCGGCGTCAGAACGTATTAAATAGGCCCCCACTCGGGGCGGTAGTCTAACGGTTAGGACATGAGGCCTTCAACCTCATAGCCGGGGTTCGATTCCCCGTCGCCCCACTTATGTTCCTGGAGAAGATCAATGAGCACCATCACGCCCGGACCTATACTCGATCGAGCCGTCGCCGTAGCGGCCGACCCGCGCTGTTCTGTCGGAATGTGTGCGTCATCAGGCTGCATTGACATCCCGGCATCAGAATGCGACACGCCTGCAACTGATATAGACGTGCTGGCTGTGTGGAAATGGAAGGGCGAGCGTAACTGGCGGACCCTCCCCAAGTTCTCCACCGACCTGAACGCTGCCTTCGAGGCGGCGGAGGCGGCAGGGCTGTTTCCCACAACCCTCTGTCGGCCGCTAAACTTCTGGCGGGCGCTCGGAGTTGACGAACTCAGCGAAACATGGCCGGCATCCGAGCAGGACGACGAGTATTACGACACTCCCGCCCTCGCTATATGTGGGGCGATTCTGAAACGGAGGGAATCCAGGAAATATGAATAAAGCAGGAATGGCTAATCGGTTAATGAACTGCAAACTGCGAGGGGCCGCTGAAGCATACAGGGAAGAAGTACGCATCCGCATGAAAAGAGAGCAAAAAGAGCATGGTGGAACGAAAGATCGGGATACCGTGTCACTCGCCGCATGGCAAGAAATGTGGGATGTCTTTCGGCCGATCGTGGAACGGTATGAGGCCGATAAAGCGGCCGTTAAAGCGGCCGCTAAAGCGGCCCAAAATGAGACAGTCGAACCGCCAGCACCGCAACTCACCGGACTGCCCAAATTCTCCAATGATCTACTAGATCCTGACTACACCGAGACCGACCCCGGTAAGCAACTGCGGGACGGACTCCTATGGCCCATATTTGAGTGGATGAGGGTAATAAGCGATACCCCAGAAGGACCGGTGGCCGATATCAAAGCCGCAAGCAAGCCGCCGCCAAACGCAGTCGCACTTTTTACGCTTGCCACCTACGCCCTAAGCGGAACCGATAAACGCCGCGAACTAATTACCCGCGGCCTAGCATTTGCCACCAAAAGCCACGACAATGTGGACCCAAAGGACGAAAACCAAGACGAAATCGTGCAACCGGGCGGGTTTCTGGATGCCATCGAGTAGACAATAAACGGGTGGGTGAATAGACTAGACTTAGTCACCGGAAAATCTGGATAACCTTCTAGGAGTTGAAAAATGAGTACCATATTATTACGTGAGATAGTCGAAGAATCGCAGAAAAACGGGCCACCTGATCTTCTGCCTTATCCTAAACAATTCGCAGAGTGTTTAGCGGAAATGACAAAAAAATCCAATGGTTCTTCAGAACGGCGCGACGATAGGCCAAATGCATTCATAACTACCAGCGGACTTCGGTTTGTTTTCTCCGATCCTGCTTGTCAAAATTGCTCTTGACAAGAAGCACCCGCTTCTGCTAATCTCGGAGACATGTTTACTCTCAAAAATAAATTGACTTTCTACAAAAGACCCCGCCCATGGGAGTAAACAGTCCAAAGGGTGGGGTTTTTTTTGCGCATATAGCCCCAAATGCTAGATAAACGCCATAATTCGCGTTGTCCTCCAGTCACGAGACTGATTTGCCCCAAATGTGAATCGTCAGTCGATCTGGTGGGAAATCATAAACACGCACGGCAGGAGTGTATCAGAATCGGATGTGACGGTATTATGACGCGATATCGTCCGAATCCACAGGCGTTTAGATGTAACACCCATGAAATCAAACTAAATCCCCCTGTCATTGGACGGCCTGAATCGCACGAGCCATTCCCATCTTTCAAAAACTACAGCGATTACCTAAAATCAAACCTCTGGTATAGCATCAGGGCAAAGGTTTTCCGTCGTGACAAGGGAAAATGCAGGCTGTGCGATAACCCAGGCCAAGAAGTTCACCATCTTTCATACGCAAAAGCGGTAATGGAAGGAAATAATACCAGACTACTTGTGCTTCTGTGTTGTTCATGTCACAAGAGAGTCGAATTTGGCCGAAGCGGTAAAAAAAGGAGTGTTCAACAAGCCGCACGGGCGTTTTGGAGTATCACAAATCAGGCCAGTGAGAAACCGAAGAAACGCAAAACACGAAATCACCGGGTGCGACAAACAACGACAAAACGCCCCGGCTTTGACATAAAGGTGTTCGGATCACCGACAGCCGAGGCGAGTGCGGCCGCGAGCCGCCCACTGGCACAGGAACAAGATTCGATCGAAAAAAGCGATGACTCAAACCAGGCAGCCACAAGATTCGGACGCCTGACGCTACTCAGTAGCAACGCCGTACGGTCCGGTATACCCCCGCACTGCCCTACGGAAGAAGTCGGAAACTTGCCTGAACGTCAGGTATTCTAAACTGGATAGAGCTTACAAGGGTAAGCCCCCGGTTAATCGCTAGGGGGGGGTGCGCTTACTCACCATTAAGGAGAAAAAAATGTTCAAAAAATTCTTTTGTTGGATCGGTTGGCATTCGTTTGGTTATGAAATGACTGGTTTCGATGGATGCTCTGTTCACGCAAGGTGCAAATGGTGTGGCTATGAAGGAATGATAGACAGTCAAGGTAACTTGTTTTGACATTTTCGGCGCTAAATAACGTGCCGGGGCAAGGCAGGCGAGAGTAGAATCGCTATCGTGATATTTGAGTGAGCAGATGTCTGGCCCTAAGCCTCCGAGGGACCGGACGTAAGCCTGATATCGGGGCCCATCATGGATACGCAAGGCGGAAGTAGGACTTAACCGTAGCCGTCAATTAGGCATCTGCTTTTTATGGGGTGGTAAGTGGTTAGAGCCCAGTAACTAATAATGCCGGGCTCGCTTAGGTTAATATCGAAAGTGCATATTATGCAAGAACATCCATACACTTAACTAGGTACTACGGCGCGCGAAGGGGGTGGGGTCAGGGGCAAAAACCGCGAAACATCGAGGAGGGCGCCGGTCTCTGCCCACCGTCTCTGCCGGCTGCTTATGCCCTGTTCATCACGCTTTTGCACTCGGCCACTCTGTTGGTGGTAGGCATGGCCCTCTTAGTGGCAGGCAGGGGGCCAGGAACATCACACATTCCTTACAAGGTGTACTAGACCAGCCCTTTCAGGCTTGGCCCAGGGTATAGCATAGGGTATCGTGTCTCTCCCGCGCGGGTAAGGCCAGTAAAACTGTCGACTATGGGCCTACTGGGGGAGGCATGTACGTGGTGTGATAAGCCCCCTCTATGTGACCACACCCACTCTATCCGCACTCCCGATCGTGGCGAACCCTGCACCGGCGCCTGCATACAACTAACCCTGCACCCTCGCCTCCATCCTCGTTGACCGCTTCTACTGAAGGGGATTCCGGTCAGCGGCCAGCGACAAAATACAAGATGTCCAGTAAGGTAAAGGAGGGGTTGAGCGATTTAGTAAGACAGAAAAAAAGCGGCTAACGGCAACCAGGGCCACCGTCAGCCGCTAAATAACCAAGGCCCCGTCCTAACTGTTGCTTCGGGGCAAATTTGAACATTACCCGAAGTAACGGTGCAACTTAGGAGGCCATGCCATGGTAGGCATTGGTCCGTTCAGGACCGATCCCTGATCGACACCCCGGGCGGGTGTATGAAGCATTTCCGCCCGGGCTTTTTTATTTTAACATGCTTACGCATGACGACAACCCCACATCGTCGATTCTACGGCCCTGTCAATCTCGGGGTGTCATTGTGCCTCCGGACTGTTTTGGGGCGACTCTAGCCCCATCCTCGTCGGCTGCTTGATGTGTACGCATCGCCACCCCCACCGGTTTTTAGCCGATTCGGGCTGCTTCACCCCCACACTGGGAATACTTTGAATACTTTCGGATAATTTCCATTTTGTCGGTGGCTACCCATTGACTTAGGTGCCGATATGCATAAGATTGAAGGTATGCAGTATTTACCAACCCAACCCAAGGAGATTGAGACTATGCCTATTATTATTCGGCCTGAGCGCGGCGAATTTGGCCCGACTTATCGAGAACACGGGGCTGTTGAGGGCCGTCTACGTCAATTGGAGACCCTGTCTGGCGAGAGAGACAAGCTTGTTATCGAAGATGACCTTACGGGAGACAAGATCGCGTGCTACTTCTGCGACGCAGAGATTGAGAGGCAGGCCCGTAACGCATGGAAACGGCGAGTTAGTGTGTCGGGTGAAATCACCGTGAATCGTGCCTCGGGCAATCCGGCGAGCGTCCTCGTTGAAGATATTCGGGTGCTTCGTGAACGGGCCGATTTGCCGCAAATGGAGGACCTATACGGAATCGACATTACCCATGGTGTAGAATCCTCGAAGTACATCGAAGGTATTCGCTGTGCGTGGTCACATTGCTACCCAAGGGCCAACGAATAAACGCCCCCCGACGAACCCTCCTCGTTGGAGCGAGGAGGGCTGCCGGTTGACGTTGCTCCAACCCAGGAGACGCCGAGATTCTATCACTAACCCAATCAGGAGACAAGAGACATGACACACCCAACCCCAAGCCAATACTTCCGCGCGCAACTGATTGCGGAGCAAACGGGCCACCCCCAAGCAATTGTGGAACTCGACAAAGACGATGGCGGGCACGGCAGGCGAATCACCATCATGGATAATGACGACACCGTATATGATGAATTCATCGCCTTTGACGGTGTGGTACTCGACGTGGTACATGCTGACGGTAGCACGGACTGACTCGACCTAGCCCCGAGGGTTCCGACGTGGAGCCCGAGGGAGTGGGCCGACGACCGGACCACGGACACTAACCCTAGAGGTGAGATGATGAGCGGATATTCCGATTTTTCAAAGTCAAATAACGCTATTGAGGCCGAAAGCCGCGATTGCTACCCGGCATCGGTCCTAGCCAAGAGACTCAAAGTGTCGACCGCTGCGGTTACGGCTCTGATGGAGCCGAGCGAGTGGCATCACACGAGCAAGATGTACAATAACACCGACTACTATAGTAGTGAATTTTTACTATTATTAGCGAGTGGCAAACCGACCGACGACTACGACGAGGACGATATTACCGAAGCAGCCGAACTATTGGCGAGGCTTCGGGCGTGGAAAAAACCGGCGACAACCGAAACCGTGTACACTGATTGCCGCGTCGTTTGGCTTGAGTGGGGTGGCACGCGAGCCCGCCCAATGGCCAGCGAACACACGGCCGATGGCGTGACCGTCACGCACAAGGGCGGTAGCTTCGTCTTTTTGGCAGGTGGCAATAATGAAGACCTACCTGCGAAGAAAAAGATCGGCACTCGCGGTTTGAAAATCACACACGACGGCAGCACAATTGTTGACGAATACGCGAATCACATTCAGATATAAGACAAACGAAAACAACCACTAACACGGAGGAAAACCCAATGACCAAACCAGAACCCCAAACCACCGGCCAGCTAATCCACGCCGCGCGGCTAGCCAAGGGCAGGAAAATGTACGCCGAGCTTGAATCCAGTGGCCAGCGGATTGCGCCCCGCGAACGGCCGGAGACCATCTACCAGCAGGTTCATTTGGCGGCGGATTGCGGCCTCGACCAATCGATAATCTCGAAATATGAATCCGGCTACGTCGAGCCAGAGATCCCCACGCTCCGCAAGCTGGCCGCCGCGCTCGATGTCGCGGTGGCGACTCTGATCGGCGATTAGCCGCATTCCACACGTCTCCAGCCGCCTTCGAGCGGCTTTTTTTGTGCGCCGTCCGCGATCCACAAAACAGTTTGTCGATCATATTTCACGTTTCGTGATCGTCAAAACACTTTGTCAGCCACCGATGATCGTCAAATCATGTTGTCGGCCACATTTTGCGTTTCGTGGCCGTCAGAGAACCAAATCCTGGAAGAGTTGGGCCAAATCTTTCTCGGTGTCGCGAACTTTCATTGGCCGTGGCGGTGTGATTTGGATTTGGTTGGCCCGATAACTTCGCTGGATGAATAGTTCGAGATCTTCCGTGTTTTGGATATTCGAGTTTTCCAGGCGTTCTTCGAAACCGATCTTGAACAAATCGATCTGCGGCCAGTTGCCATGGCCAAAAAAGCGCTGAATACGTCGATTGTCGCGGGCCATGCGCGCCCGCAGAAACGCCCGGGCGGGGCAAAACAGCAGCACACCGATATTGGCCGCCTCCAACCGCGACAGATCGGGGCAGAACTGGATCAGGCAGTAGAATCCTTTAGCCAGCATCTTCGTTCTCCCCACAAGTCAGACGTTTCCAGTGTGTCAGGCCCCCGCACAAAACGCACGGTCCGCTTGGTTCCGACGGCTCGGGCAGTTGTTCCGTGATGCGGGCGCCGTTCTCACACATGCAGTCCTCGTTTTCACACTCTCGCGTGAACATGTTACCCATCGCGGACATCGGCTTTGGCGGCGGCCTTCGGTCATCATCAACAAAATCATGGATATCACGATATCGACCATCGCGCATATCCGCTAAAAATTTTCGAGTGGTCTCTTCATTGATCGCGGGCAGCTTGGCTAGCTGCCGTCGATAGTTCGCTTCCAGGCGCAGCCAGAAATCCGCTGGTACGTCGAGTGCCGCCTCCAGGAGCTGCGCAATGTGCGGCGTAATGTGCAGCCTGCCCTCGAAAAGTTTTTCGAGATCATCGGCATCGATGTACGGGATTTCGGAAATCGAACGAAACTCCATCTCTTCCCGGATTGTCGCGCCAGGCGGGACGGCGTAATCAGGATCGTATTCTCGCGGGGCAATTCGTTCAGTCATAGTTTTACCTTACTGGCTAGAGCACCGGTCTACGGATACAGTTTTTCACCGGTTGCTTTCTCGAATATCGCCTTGCTAACTCGTAATCGCTCGACTTGTTCAGATGTGCCAGGAATGCTCCCAGGTCCAAGATATTTGTCAACTGGCATCGTTATTGATGCGAATCGTTGCTCAGCTTCGATTTTCCAGAAGCCCGCTCGCATCTGTGTAGCCGGAAGTCCCTTTTCGGTTGCCGCGGCCATATCATCCGCCGCCTTTTCCGCAAAATACAACCGGGCCTTTAGCGACATGATGCACAGCCGTAATTCTTCTTCTGTGCATTCCTCGCATTCCAGGACGGCCTGTATGATTTGATTTGTTGATCGCATTATTTTTCTTTCCGTCGGATAGAGCACCGGTCTATCTATCCCACGTAAAGAACCGATCGTACTCCCAACCCAGGCGGGGATCATAATCAAACGCCGCACGGTCGCGGAGTTTTATTCTGACGTGATACCTACCAGAACGACCGCGACTGTCCGTGCAATAAAAAACTATCTCGACATCCGCTGGGCCGTGAAAGTGTGACCCGCCAGAGCATCGCTTGCTAGTGTCAGCAGGGTCCATCCTAAACATAATTCCTGGGGGCATTATATTTTTCCTTTCTCGCTCGATAGAGCACCGGTCTATGGTTTCCAAACCTGTCGATCCGGTGGTTGGGGGTTCGAGTCAGTTTTTCCCTTGACAACGTAGGATGAATCCTACATAATAATAGGATGAAATGCAACACGACATCTAAACTTCAGGAAACATTCGGTGAGCAAGTCAAATGCCGTCGAATGTCGCTAGGAATGACACAAGCCGACCTTGCAAAAAAGGCTGGTATCCATCGCCCAGATTTGTCCGATCTGGAAAATGGTCGGCATTCTCCTACCCTCGAAACCGTCGAAAAAATTGCCAAAGCCCTTGGCGTTCCGCCAAAATGCTTAGTGTCAGAAAATTGATTGTCATTCAATTCAAAAAATATTCGGTTTTTTTGCGTGACCCCTATTGACTCCGTGTAGGATACTTCCTACAATAGTGGCCATGGACAGTGAAATTACCATTTACGCATTAGTTGCCCCTGAATCCGAAGTAATTCGTTACATCGGACGAAGCACTGATCTGCCAAAGCGGCCGCGTTTTAACGAAACCCCCCGAAACCCAGTGCGACTCTTTGACCGATGGCCGCGGAGCCTAAACGGCGGCTGTTGGCCGGTATTATAAGGGAGTCGCGCTGGGACTATTAACAAGGAAAATCCGCACCACCGGATTTGGTGCGCGGTTGCACGGCTGCAAATGCATGGATTGGCCGAAATTCTAACGACCCCCTTCCCTCGCCCGGTGTCCGGCGTCCGCGAGACGCGCCGGATAGTAGGAAACCGGGCGGGGGTTTTTCATATCAACGGGAGAGAACCATGACTTCGAAGCAACTGTTGCTGCTGCTCGTTATCTACCTAGTCCTCTGGCTGGGTAGCGAACTGTTTTTTTGTAGCTTGAGCATGTAACACGGACACGGACGAAACGAAAGGATTCAACATGGCAACGGAACTTTGTACTGCCGACGACCGCAAGGACTTTCAGCGGCTCGACCGCGTTGTCTCGAAAGGCATGGGCACGTTTGTTGACGTCGGCCGGGCGCTGATGGAGATTCGCAAACGCAAACTGTACCGCGAAGAGTACGGGACGTTCGAGGATTACGTGGGGCAGCGGCATGAGTTGGATCGTAGGCGGGCATATAAAATGATGGATGCTGCTGAGGTAATGGGTGAGCTTGAGAATGTGCCAAATTTGGCACAAAAACATCCCATACTACCAACCAACGAAGGACAATGCTGCGAGCTTGGCTGCGTGCCCACGGGCAAACGCGTCAAAGTCTGGAATCAGACTGTCGATCACCACGAAGAAACGGGCGAGTCCATCACGGCCAAGATGATCCGCAAGTTTACGGCACCGTTTCGCAGCAAGGCGCATGTTTCCCACAATGACGGCGAAAATGAGTGGTACACGCCCGGGGCATATATCAAAGCGGCAACGGCAGTCATGGGCGGCATTGACTTGGACCCAGCGTCTAGCGACATAGCCAACACGGTTGTGGGGGCCGAACAGTTCTACACGGAAGTAGACGATGGATTGTCGCAACCGTGGGCGGGCCGAGTGTGGATGAATCCCACACTTTGCACCTGTAAGATTCAGCCAGAGGTTATACAATGGCAGCATGAAAACAAAAACTTGCACAAGATGCTTGAAAACCTTTCCGGACACGCCGTTGCACTTTCAAGGGAGGGTGGTAAAGGGAAAGTGGTATTCCGCCTGGTGCAAAAAATGCAGTCGGGCATATTCAAGGGAAAGACAGAGGAGAAAAAGGGCGGATCCAGCGGAGCGGGAAAAACTGCTGAAGGAAAAACACAGGTACGCCCGGAGCGAAAAAGGAAAGGCACGGAGACGCGCTCGCAATGCCACAGACAACCAGATCAGAAGGAACAGAAGGATGGCGGGGTGGTACTGTTGGACGCCAGCACTGTGGGAACGATGCCGCCAAGAGTGGAACTACAAATGCGCCTACTGTGGAGTGGAGACAGTATTGGTGCAGGACCACTTCATTCCATTATCACATCCCAATTGTCCAGGGACGGTTCCGGGGAACATGGTTGCTGCCTGCTCGAAGTGCAATTTGTCAAAGGGGGCGCAGCATCCGAAAGACTGGATGCAGGACGAGCAAGCGTATGCCCGAATTGTGGAGCAGTTGGCTTCTCCGTAGGGATTCCTGTTTCCATCTTCTGCAATCCACCGTATTCACAGCCGCTCATGAGCCAGTTCTGCGAAAAAATCGTCAAATCCTTCGTGTTTGGCGACGTTACCCAGGCCATCGTGTTGGTGAACAATGCCACGGAAACGCGATGGTTTCAGTCGCTCTGCGGCGTGGCGTCTGCTATATGTTTTCCGGCTGGACGCGTTCGTTTCTGGCAACCAGATAAAGAAGAATCCGCACCACTGCAAGGACAAGCCGTACTATACCTTGGCAACGATGCCGAGCGATTTGGCGTGGAGTTTTCCAGCTTTGGAGTTATTTGTAATGTCGTTTGAGGATTCGCTTAGGGAAGGACTACTTGGCGAAAGTGCAATAACCAAATGGCTCAATGCCAGGGGTTGTAGCGTGCTACCTGCGTATGAAATAGAACAAAGTCACGGCAAGGGACCACGTTTGTTTACACCAGGCAAACAACTCGTATCACCTGATTTACTATGCATCAACAAAGACAAAACCATTTGTTGGATCGAAGCAAAAACCAAGACGGCATTTACCTGGCACCGCAAGTCCAAGACATGGCAAACGGGCATCGACCGCCGCCACTGGCAAGACTACCAACAGGTGGCCGTAATAACGTGCATCCCGGTGTGGCTGTTGTTTTTGCATAGGCCGGGAAACAACGCGAAAGATACACCCGACGGCATGGAGTCACCGCATGGTTTGTTTGGCAATGATATCACCGTGCTAGCCAAGTCGGTCGACCATGAACATGATAATTATGGCCCCTCGGGGATGGTGTATTGGTCAGATAAGGCATTCCGACGGCTTGACGATGCCATGCCGGTAGGGGGAAAAGATCAAACGCAGGTAACCCTGTTTTCAGATATTGAATAACCCAATAACAAAAGGAGACCAACATGCCAACCATCGAACAATTGTTTGCGGACATACGAAAAATGTCGCCGGAGGAAATCATGAGCGACAAAATGAGATGGAGATTTGGGGACACGAACCCCGTGATGGCGGACGTCGATTATGTGACGGTAATCGAAATGGGCGACCTGATCTATCAAAACTCATCTCCCGATGCTCGTCGCAATACCGACGATCTTAAACCTGCCTCCGCAGTAGCAGATCGAGGTGGCAGAGAAAACAATCAACGGTTCTTTGCTGAAAACTTTCTGGGCGTGGCCATGCAACGCAGCCGCAAGGGCGACACGGATGCGATCCGCGTCGGCACCACGGGCGTTTTCGAGTTCGATTGTCTGGCGAATGCAAATTCGTGGGAATTAGGTGACCTTGTGGGAGTGGAACAAAATTACAGCGGATCAGCTAACAGCGGACGGTTGCTCAACCAACAAGTCATAGCGGTTGACTCCCCGCAGTATGCCATCGCCCGTATTGCCAAGCGGGCTTCGAAGGAAGAAACCAGCGTCCTTATCGACGTCTTCTCGACGGTTATGAACGGCGGTGTCGCCGGCACAACGGCGGCGGGCCGGGGCTAACGAACTTCAAAATCCACAGAGGAAATCATGACTGACGAACAAAGCGAAAGCGCCCTGATGAACGCCAAGGGCGGCCGGTCGGCAAAGTGTATCGGCTGCGGGGAGTGGCTGAATCAGCGGGAATGCGCCGCGTGCTCTTTGGAATCGCCGCTGGACTACCTTGTTAGCAGCCTACACCTCATGGAGGTGTACAGCCATAAAATCGCCCTGATGGCGGAGCTGCTGCCTACACTCAACGACGCGGAGGTCCGGCAAGGCTCGGACGGCATCAAGCGAGGGCTCGATGACCTGGGCATGTTGACGGAAAGATGCCGCAATCAGCTTGACGCGGAAGCCGAAAGGATCGCGGGCGAGTTGGGCGTGGAGACATCGATGGAGGAGGGCGGTGGAAAGAACACAGAAGGAAACCAAGGAAACCAAGGAAATATCATGGACCAATTAAAAACCCAAACGGCTGAAAAAAAACCGACGGCGTTGCCCGAGTGGAAGTACTCCCCGGTTCCAACAACAACAACCAGGGAACAACTCAAGTGCGATCTTGGCAGAACGACAATCACGGTATACCCGAAAAGTGAATCGGCGGTTGCCTGTGCCGTTCTTGACGTTCACCTCTTTGACTTCAGCGCGGCACCTGATACCTGTCCCTTTAGAGATGTAGCTCTGGGGATGCTGGTGGCGGAAATCGAGCGAGTGTTGCCGATTCTCAAGCGGATGGTTTCAAAATTACAGGACTAACGGGAGCGACATGATGTCGAAAGCGACGGAGCGCACGGAAACTAATGCTGAGTATCACGCCGATGCGGCGTACTATTCGCACTCCATGCTGGAGGTCTACCGCGAGTCGCCGGCGCTGTTCGAAGCGATCTACGTGAGCGGCACACTGCCGCGCCCGCCCTCCACGCCGGCCATGGTGATGGGTTCTCTCTTGCATTGCCTGGTGCTGGAGCCGGACACCATTAACGACGTGTTTCTCATCGCCGACTGCAAGAAACGGGGGGGGAAGGTCTGGCAAGGGGCGGTTGAGGCCGCTGATGGACTGGAACCAGTGCCGTCGTCTTGGGTGGCCGATGCCAGGCAAATGGCGGCGGCGGTCCGGCGGCACAAAAGGGCCGCGGAAATACTCGCCATGGATGCCGTCATCGAACAGCCCATCCGCTGGGTGAACGACGAGGGCATGCAACTCAAGTGCAAGCCCGATCTGCTCGCCAAGAGCAAAGCCCAAGAGATGATGATCTGCGTCGACCTCAAGTCGTCTATTGAACCGGACCTTGAAGGTTTTATGAAGCAGTCATCCAACCTCGGATATTATCGCCAAGCGGCCCACTATCTTGACGGCTGTACGGCACACTGCAATCTGCCGACGACCGCTTTATATATCGTCGTGGGCAAGGAAGTACCGCACGACGTCCATGTTTATCGGCCCAAGGACGAATATATCGCCTTGGGCCATTATGAAAACACCACTACACTCGCGGCCCTCGACAAATCCATAAAACTGAACGAGTGGTTCGCGGAAAACCAAAACGAAATACAAGACCTGCCACTAGCCCCCTGGAAAAGGAGAAAATCGGAATGAGTACAGCAATCAAAATTGAAAACGTCGGCCCCATCGAGGCGGTGGACATTCCCTTGCCGCCCGGCGGTGGAGTCGTGGTGCTACGCGGTGCCAACGGCGTGGGCAAAACCACGGCCCTGGAAGCCACCCAACGAGTCCTGGGCGGCAACCAGCAATTGTCATCGCGCGACGGGCAAGCCAAGGGCCAGGTATCGGGGCTGGGCGTGAAAATTACAGTGGGTCGCTCCACGCGCAAGACGGGCGAACTGGAGGCCGTTCACCTCGAGGGCAAGCTCAGCATTGCCGAACTGGTCGACCCGGGCCTAAAGAGCGATGCCGCCGCCGACGCCACGCGAATCAAGGCGATGGTGGCTCTAACGGGAGCGAAGGCGGACGAAAACCTCTTCCGCAAGGAGATTGGCGATGACTTGTATGATCGAGCCGTCAACGATGACAAGTCGGGACTCGGCCTGCTGGAAATGACGACGCGAATCAAGGCCGACCTCCACGGCCTGGCGCGACGATGTGAAAAAGAAGCGGTGTCGAAGCAGGGGCAGGCTGACGGCTACCGCAAGGCGGCCGGCGGCGCGCTGATTGTCGATGGTGATGTTGATGAAGCCTCGCTGAAAACCTCGCTACTGGAAACCGCGAAACAAGAAACTACCCTGCGTGTAACGCGCAGTACTGGCGTCGAATTATCCGCCAAGGCCGATGCGGCCAGCGAGGCATTGGACCAACATGGCTCGCCTTCGCCAAAACTCGTGGAGGAAATACGCAAGGCAAGGGAAGATGCCATTAAAGACCGGAAAAACGCCGAGGAGGCCGTGCGTAAAGCGGAATGGGCAGAGGCGAATGCGGCCGCGGTATTGTGCCAGGTCGAGCGCGAGGTGTCAAACGCCGCTGAACATTATCAGACAATTGCCAATTTCGAACGGTTCGTTTGCCCGAGTGAAGAGGCGGTGGAGGACGCCGCAAAAGCGGCCCGCGAGGCCAGCGAGGCTTGGGACCGTGCCGTGCTCTCGCGCGATGCCATCGCAAAACGTGCGCTCGCGGATGAATGTGCCAAAGATGCCGCAAAAGCGGACCAGGTGGCCATCGATGCCCGTGACGCGGCCCGCGCCTGCGACACTGTCGTGGAGCAGGCCATCGACTCGGACGTACTGCTGGTCCGCGACGGCAGGCTCTACGTGTCCACTTCGCGCGGCGAAACGCTTTTTTGCGAGCTTTCCGACGGCGAGCGTTGGGAAATCGCCATCGACCTAGCAGCGAATCGGGTGGGCCAGCACGGGTTGTTGGTCGTGCCGCAATCGGCTTGGGAGGGGTTCGACATCACCAACCGCGAACTTATTGCCAGCAGGGCAATGAAGCGGCAGGTGACAATTATCACCGCTGAGGCACAGCGCCAGGGCGAACCAGCGGAATTACACGCGGATATTTTAACCACTAAACAGGAGAAAAATCAATGAGTATGGAGTTAGACAAATACGAACCAACCAACGAATCGCTGGCGGTTTTTATCGAAAGCGAAAACGTACTGGCACGTTTCAAGGCCAGTCTGGGCGGAATTATGCCGGTGGAACAATTCATCGCCAACATGCTGACGGCCTTTCGAGAGCCTGCAATAACGGTATGCACGGACCGCTCGAAACATAAGGTAATGCACGAGTGCGCGGCGATGGGCGTGCTGCCGACGCTGGATCAAGTGGCCCTCATCCCGCGGGAAATAAGAGTGAACGGCAGGGGAACGGGGAAATTCGAGGTGCATACGATGGTAGAGTGGCGGGGATACAAGGCGGTGATGGAACGACACGCCGAGGTGTGGACTGTTACAGCCTATTTGATACACAAAATCGATGAGTATTCATTTGCGAATGGAATACCGTCACATAAATACGATCCCCTTGATCCCAAAAGGGAATTCAAGAATGTCCAAGACATTCGCGGCGGCTATTGCAGAATCCTTTATCGCAATGGCCTCCCACCCAGCTATCACATGGTATCCGCGAATCAAATAAAAAAGTGTCAGGATTGCGCCCAGACGCAGAAAATGTGGAACCCATGGTACGAGCAAATGGCTTTGAAAACTGTCTACCGCGATACGTTCGCCCGCGCGGCCGTGCCAATTGACCCCATTGTCGGCAACCAGATGCGCGAACAGATGCGACGCGACGACATCTACCTCGGCAATGACCCCAATCGCCTGCCTGACGAGCGGCCGCACGTTCCGCAGCTAACGACCGCAGACATCATGGGCACGCCCACGCCCGAGCCCGTGGCGCCGCCGTTCGAGGATGGCGAGACACCCCAGACGCCGCCGGCAGCGGAAACCAAGACGCCGGCGGCAGCCGAGTCCGAGTTGGTCACCGATATTATCAATAATATCAACCTCTCGGACAACGAGGCCAGACTCGACCAATGGGTGAAAATCGTCGATAGCAACGAAAAACTCTCGACGCTGGACAAAGAGATCGTCTATAAGGAGATCAAGAAATGCCGCGCCCACCTCACCCGCGGCGAACGGTCCAATCGGGAGGTGAAACATGAAAATTAGTTGGGCCGGATACCGCTGGATACGTACGGGCGAGCGATGCTGCATGACGCATCGGCTCGTGCCCGCCGACAACACCGCCAGCCCTTGCCTGGCCGTCGTGTACGAGTGTTGCTCGACGAACCATAAGCAGCATACTCCCCACTGTCCGTTGCCGCTGACGATGACCTGGACGGCTTTTGCGGGCACGCGCATGAGC
>SDBU01005249.1_pt1 | contig 15576 bp, 19 predicted proteins | sample 2277071 | NCBI WGS metagenome assembly SDBU01 (sample SAMN10397929, study PRJNA504765) | marine sediment metagenome | isolation source: marine sediment core GS08_GC12, 126 cmbsf | place: Arctic Ocean: Gakkel Ridge, Loki's castle | collected 2008
ATTGTTATATTATCATTTGATTCTGTACCAGCATTAGGAGTCAAATAAAAAATGTCTCCTTGATAATGTAAGCCTGAGTATGGAATTATTCCTATCCCAACATATCCAGAAGTAACATTTAGAAACATTACATCTACAGTTTCATCATTATCCATATATCTTATTGCTCCTTTTGCAGTAATTAAAAGTTCGTTAGAGTAAGAACCGATTTCATTTAAGGTAGTGTAATATCCTGATGTAAAGTTATAATCTGAGCTTATGTTTACGTTGCCACCATCAATAATCAATCCTCCAGCAATCTTAACTGGACTTCCTCCATGTAGAGTTCCTTTTATAGTTACATCCTGTTCAAAGGTTGCGTTTGCTCCTGTTACATTTAAATCTCCAAACACTTTGACAAATCTATCTGAAGCATTAATTAAAAACACAGGGTCATTCAAATCTTTCTCAAAACTCCAGCCACCTTCTATTCCATCTGTTCTCCAAATCTCTTTAAAAACATCTCCCCGCATATGATGCACAACCTGATTAGGATTATTGGTATCTAAAGAGCTATGAAGGTCTACTGAATAATTTCCTCCATCTGCTATCTGAATATAACCTGTACCAGAGGTAGGATTTGCACCAGGTATTTTATTTTCAATCCCAAATAAAGCTCCATTTGCATTGCTTCTTTTTACAACCAAAGAACCACCCTGAGAAGATGTGGAAAATTCATTTAAATATATTATTCCTGTCGTAATATTTACATCAGTACCAATATCAAGAATACTTCCTCCATGCAAAGTTCCTACAATAGTCACATCCTGCATGAAGGTTGCGTTTGTTCCTGTTACGTTTAGGTCTCCAAAGACAGTAGCTTCTCCGCTCTCTACACTAAAATCTTTTTGCCCGAATCCAACTGCAAAACTTCTTATTACACTATTTTCAAAATCTGAACCAAGAGCAAAGCTATTTAATCCACTTGCTATTAATTCGGTTCCGTCAGCATAACCCAATGCAAAAGAACCTATTCCACTTGCTGAAATTTTTGCGTTAGAAAACTCACCATTTGCAAATCCCATAGCGACAGAACCTTCCCCTAATGATTTAATTTCTGCATTACCTGAATCCGAAAATGCTGAACCCATAGCAACTGAACCACCACCACTTGATACAATACCTGATGAACCAATTAAACCGTATGCTTTACCTAATGCAACTGAACCACCACCACTTGCTGTAATATTTGAAGGAAAACTATCAGTAAATAAATATCCACCTGCAAACGAACCTAAACTTGAAGCTAAGATACTTCCAGTTGCACCACTGCCAAAAGAATATCCCATAGCTCTTGAACCCTGCTGACTTGCTATAATTTGTCCTGTACCGCCAAAATCACTGGCGGTATATCCTGTTGCGAAACTTTGACTACCACTTGCTGTTGTAGATAAACCTAAAGCAATAGCATTTGTTCCAGAAGCATCACAATCATCACATTGTATACTTCCACCAACAGTTAAATCACTAGTTACATTAGTTCCCAAAGAACCATTCAAAACTATATATCCTTTACCTGTGTCAATAACTCCACTACCTGTATTATTATTAAAACTAAATTTCATCCATTCAGTAGCATCAATATCAACATCTGTATTTGAAAATATCATTAAAGTTGGATTTATGAATAAAGGTTGGTGGTGGTTTTTTGTATTGTCTGACCTATCTCCAATAATTATAACTCTTCCAGGTTCTGTTGTTCCATCATTTACTCCAAAGTGCATAAAATCATTCCCTGGATTATTATATCTGAATCGAAAATTATTTGCACTTGCAGCTCCAAATCTAAAATATCTTCCAAGGTCTACTAATACCCCATCATTATCTACAGACATAATTCTTGTGTTTCCAGGAGAAAGGCGTATTACATCATCATTTGTTCCTATTACAAAATCTCCATGTTCTTCTATAGCTAAATTTCCATATTTATCACTTTCATCATCAAAACCGACAACCCTTATTCCTGTTATTGGGACTCCTGTTCCTCTATCAGGTCCATCTGCTGTTTGATTTACAACAAATTCTACATCGGGACTAGTTGCACCTATACCTACTCTACCATCGCTAGTCAATCTCATCACCTCAGATAAAACAGCATTATCAGAGGTAAAAAACCTTAAATCTCCATCATCTGTATCAGTTGCACCACCCTCATTAAAAGTTTGAATTCTAGCAGCTGTATATTCAGTAACATCTGTATTTCTAAAACTAAATTGAGTGACAGGACTTCCTCCCCCTGTTCTACTTCCCTCAAGTATCATAAATGCTGTTCCAATATCTTGAAAATGTAATTTTGCAAGTGGTGTGTCTGTTCCTACTCCTAGCCTGCTTGTTGCACCATCTATTCTCATAACTTCCGTCGGTGTACCTCCATCATTAACATTCCAGATAATATCACCATCAGAAGTAGGATTTGTTATATTTAAAGCATCATTTTCATTTTTAAAACTTATAACACCAATAGTTAAATCAACCCCAATATCAACACTACCGCTAAAGCTACCGTTTTGGGCAGAGATATTGCCTGCAATAATAACATTATCATTAAAATCAAATTTAGTCGCACCGAAAGCATCATAGCTTATCTCGCCTACTTTATTTCCACTAATAGCACCGACATTTGGGTCAAATAATATAGTTGCATCTGTCCCTAAAATCTTCATAGAATCTAATATTCCAATTGGAACAATAAATCCATCTTTATCTTGTCCTGTTATTGCCCTTAATCCCTCTGTATTTCCATTAAAAGACCTATTTATAAAAATAATTTTATCTGTTGAATCCCCGAAAGTAAATTCATGCCGTTTTGAATCTACATTATAATTCCATATTGTACCTGTTTCCACACTCATAATTATAGTATCAGTTGCCCCTGTTGCCCTAATATTTAGATTTGTTCCAAAACTCTTAATATCATTAACGAATAATACTTCTTCTATACTTAAATTATTTTCAACATCAACACTACCGCTAAAGCTACCATTACGTGCAGAGATATTGCCTAAATTCCAATTTCCACTAGCATTACCCTCTCCACTATCCCTATCTATTGTAAAATATTCAAAACCTTCCTGATTTCTAATTACAAATCTATTAGTGCCACTTCCATCATTACATATATCAAAGCCAAAATTTGGGTCTCCTAAACTTTCCCTTAATTGAATACATGAATCTTTATTATCTCCTGCCTTTAAAAGAAGAGAAGCATCTTCATCTGCAGTAATATCTATTGATAGATTATCAGTTAAAGGATCATTAGTAGTATCCAACCTTAGGAATGCAGTGTTGCTGAATGCTTCTACTGATTCATTTAAACCTACAATAGTTGTTGCATTGAAGAACTTATCTATTACAGTAATGTTTATAACAGTAAGCATACTTATATTGCAATTTTTGTTTAACTGGCAATATATCTGGTCTGCTATTGATCTTGTGAGAAAATTGTTATAGTCTTGTGTATATGTTACTGCATTAACAATTATAACTAAAAGTAATGAAAATAGAAATAAAGCTGTGAATATCTTCATTCTCATAACATAAATAACTTTAAACTATATAAATTATTCTAATTCCGCATGGCACTTACTACTATCACACCACCAGCAATAAGACCAAAGGTCAATAGTAAAATCCAATATACCCAAGGAGAAACTTCTATAAGGTTGCTTACCTGTCTATTAAAAGCTAAACCTAATACCAAAGGCAGTATAACTATTAATATAGTTGCTATATTTACCTTTAATAAAAATAATAATACTAGGAAGAACAATATTACAACAAATGCCATTATTTTTCCATCTCCAAATAATTGGAAGAATAATGTTGCAATATCATTTACAGCTACATAGCTCAATCTCCAACACCTCGCATAAATGCCATTACGGTCATCACAAATATTATAAGATAAGGAATACCTATTATTGCTGCAAATATAAAAGGGATTCTAAATGACATGAATAGAGCTATAGGACTAACAGCAATATTAAATAACATCTTTACGAAAGCAAAAACTATATTTGGCATATCTAGAAAGCTAATTCCACCAGTTCCTATATCTTCTCCACCTAGCTTTTCTGGAAAAGTAGTGAACTCTGATGTGATATTAATATCATAATCAGTAAAGTTTTCTTTTTGGCTTTGTGCCATATCATCAACAGAATTAAAGACTAACTTCTGCAATAGGTCATCTTGGATATGAAGTCTTGTATCAAATTCTGCATCTTCTCCAGAAGCAGTTATAGCAAATGCCATTCCTAAGTATATAAAAATATTCATCATCAATAAGATTGCTGTTAGTTTTATTAGTGTGCTTGCCATTATACCCTCTGACTAAATGCATACATTATTAATCCACTTGATGCTATAAAAAATCCGAATAAAGGATTTATAAATGCTATGTTTGGTAAAGATAATATTAATGTTATTAAAGAAGCGAAAGCTGCCAAAGGCCAACCAGCTATGCCAAACATTGCGGCTATTGCTATCAGTACAACAACTATACCTGCTGCAATGATTGTTCTTACATTTTCACTTGTATTATCTTTCACATCCTGCATTAACTGTATTAAAGACCTAGTTGCTACCTCAAATACTGTTGCATCGTTAGGCCATGTGTTAATCAATACTAAGTCTTGTCCTGTTTTCTTAAAAAATAATGAAGTCCAGAACCTTCCTGTTTCATTTAACTTTATTCCTAGTGTAACGCTTCCACCAGTTGAGCTTGTGCTTATCACTTGGCATGAAGCAGGTAAACATTCAAAGTCATGCCTTGTAAAGTTTATTCCCCAAAACTCAAGGTTGTTTCCTTCTATTGTGAAAGTAAAGTTCTGAAAGTCATCTGATATGTTGAATAATTTTCCATCTGGATCTATCTTATATCTTAAACCAGCATAAGCATTCTGATATAAAATTTCACCCTCTGTTGTAAGTTTTATAGTATATGTACTTAATACTGGCTTTAGATTAAATGTTTTTAAAGGAAAATCTGGGTGGGATATGTTTATACTGTAGGTTATTAGTGAATCTAAATTAGTGCTTACCTGTCCTGCGAAATCAGATTGTTCCTGTGCGACATTAGTGAGTACATCATCCAAAATCCTGCTAAAAATCATAGTTGCGCCCTCTATTCTAGCTAGACTACTATCAACCAAAGTAAATAAAACTGTCTGTACTGTTGCAGATGACTTTAATAAATAAGCAGAAAAGTTTCCTGTGAATGGCTCATCAACTCTTGTAAATCCCCTAGTTTCATAAGTTGGAGCTGAAAAAGAATGTGACATATCACCAACTGGATTAAAAGAAGCATCACTTCTACAAAAAGAAAAATTATTTCTCCCTAGCATCTGTAAAGAGAGTTGTATTATATTTGCTGGGTTTGCATCAGGATGGTAACTAAATACAAAAGTGGCATTTCCAGTTACTAGTTCATTAGTAGCTTCATCCCTGAGGAATATATTAAATGCTGGCTCTGAAAATGTAGAACAGTTATCTATTCCAAATTGCAAAATATTATGTGTGGCAGTTACAATAAAATCAGATATATTTCCATCTCCTTGTGTTACAGTCACATTCCATTCATAAGAGATATTCTGGGAAGCACTAGTTAAATTCTGTCTAAACAGAACGAAATCAGAAGAACCAGTAATAACAGGGGAAGTAAATTTTACTCCATCATACAAAAGTTCAGCAGTTATAGAACTTATCGAGGTGTGGTTAGTTATGTTTAAAGTGAAATTCGTTTGAAATACTGGTAAATTTGAGTTTTCTGACACATTGGTTATTCCCCTATACCATTCAAAAGTTTCTGTTATTACATTTAAACCACCTATTGAATTGAATGTTATCTGATTAGACAAGCTTGGAAATGTTATTTCATAGTTGTAATCACTTATCTTTCTGATTGATGGTATTCCCCCACCTTGAAAGTCAATCCAGTTGCCTTGTTTCATTTCATTGTTCCATACAACAAAATGTGCAGTATAAATGCTGTTTGGCAAATAGGTTATCTTCCTGTCTGATGTTATAGTGAATACCTTTTGAGGAGTTAATGCTGCTCCAAAGTCGTAATTAAAAGAATACCTGTCTATAGTTTTTTTGTAACCTGTTACTGCTGTCAAGTCAGAAGCTATTGTTATCCTATTGCCTTCTGCTGTGTTAAAGATTATCTGCTTATCTTTTGTTGTAACTTCATAACCATCTATTGTATTTGAAGTATGGCTATCTGAAGCTGAAACTGTTATGTTATAAACATCTTCTTCCAATGCTGATATGTTTAAGGTAGTGTTGAAGTTAAAGCTAATTCCTGACAATGATTCGGTAGAGAAATTAAATATTACTACACTTGTGTTAGTCATATTAAAGAGAAAACCAAATAACTCTGTGTCTGTTACAGTTATGTTAATGTCTATTGTGTCTAAGTATTGAGGTTTTAATGAAAAATTGTTTCTGTTGAAAAAATTATTTGTTAAATCTATCACTGGATCTGCTGTGTCAAAACTCCATGTTCTAACAGTTGAATTTGAACCGCCACTATTACAGCTTCCTTTGTAAAAGAAAGTTCCATCGCTGACGCTTGTAGTAAAATCAGAAGGGCTTGATTTATTGTTTATGACTACTGTAGAAGGATCAGAATTTGAATCATGCCATAGGGTTACATTCCCACTAGCACAAGAAGCATTGATTGTAATTTGTGTATTGTTCCTATTGCCATCAGCAGGTGTTGGTGGCTCGAAAGTAAAACCACTCTCCCCAAAAACTCTCCAGCCTGTGAATGTATTAACTTGAGAATTAGAATCCAAGCCAACATTCCAGAAATCACAGCCTGTCTTAAACTCTATGAAACCATAATTCGGAAGTCCAGGATAAGCAGCATTATTATCCCTGCCAAAACAAACTCTTTCCTCACCAGTACATCCTTCACATTTTATTACCATAAGATAAAAACCTTCAGGCATATCTTCGTCTAAGACAAAGGTTAAGTTTTCTCCTTGAAAAGCTTGTGCATCATTCCACCAATTCCCACCAGTTACATTATTTGCATAAATCTTTGGATTTCCTATTGGCTCACCAGTTGCATTAGCCTCTACAATAGAAATATTGATTAAATCAGTTGCGCCTATAAGATCAGTAAAATCATGAACAAACAGTTCTATCAATAATGAATCTCCTACACCAAAACCAAGTGAAAGATTAAAAGCTGAACCAATATAATTACGATCTACACAAGCTCTGGCACAGGCACTATCATCAACATCCCCTAAAAAGCTGTCTAATAAGACTGGTACTGCATAGGCAAAACTAGAGAAAAGTATCGATACTATCAATAATAGCCAGACCTTCCTCAAGGTCTTCACCTTCCTGATACTATCAAGAACAGACTTATTATCAATACCAGCACTACAAATAAGGGTACATAATTAAGCAATGTCGCTATTAACGCTGCGTGTATTGATGAATTTGTTGAGTTTACTCCAAAATCAACAAACTCTAATATTGGCCCTAATAAAGTACTGACTATTACTAATGCTGCAAAAAACATCAGAAGAGAGACCAGAATCATCTGACCCCTCTTTGAGTTCTTTGTCATTGCTATACGTCTCATCTTTTAAAAGCTATAAATCCAGCCACAAATACTAACAGTAGCACTGCAAACAGCAATGGCAACAGATTTAGAACTATCGTTGTAGTCCCTCCAGATATGAATGAACAGCTTCTTTCACTGTATGTAGCATTCATTACAACTCCATCATATATAGTGCCACCTACATCAGACTTTAACAAAAATCCATTCAGCTTACCTGGATTGTTTACCTGACAATCTGAAAAGTTTCCTGTCGCTGTATCTGTACCGCCTGTACCATTTTCAATTACTCCACTTCCTGCAGCTATACACAAACTTGTCACTTGTACGCAGGTATCATTTGCTGCCGTAAATGTATCGTCTGTTATTGTTCTCGTACTTGTCTGGTCATCTATTGTTGAGAATATTATCTGAAACATTACAATACCTAGGATTAAACCTATGGTTATTGTTAGTATCATCCCAACTTGTCCTTTTTTTCTCATTTGTTTCACACCTCCGTGAACATAAAACTTTTTTTAAACTGCTTTTTAAACTTTCTTTTCCTATCCTCGAATGTAGGTATCTTCTTTTTGAACGCCTCCTGAAAGGCAAAAGTCTCTGCTCTTGCCTTATCATTATAGAGATTATTGAAATGTCTCCTTAATTTGTTGAACTCATCCGTGAAAGGCATTTTATTTAAGTAAACCTTCAAATAGTTTAATTCCTATTAATCCGCCTGTCCCTGTCTTTATAGGTACAGGTAGAGTTGATTCCTGTATTATGCCTGCTGATGTTATTCCTAATATAGATGCTGGTATAAACTCAGCAAACTTCTTTGTCAATGATTTTTGTTTTGTCATTCTTATTACCTCAAAAATGGATTTCTTACTGGTCTATCCACTAATATGTTTCCTGGTGATTCTGCTAGTGTGCCTTTAGCTTTCTTCTTTCCTTTCTTCTTCTTTGGTGCTTTTCCACCAAATGCTTTCCTAACTCCCATACCTGGAACTGAAGTAAAGAATCCACCAACTGCTTTAGCCCTAATGTCTCTTACTGCTGCTCTTTCCCTTAGCATACCTTCTCTTGCAGTTGCTAATGTCCGTCTTTCACTTATTCTCTCTCTTTCTCTTTGCCTAAATCTTTCCAGCTCAGTTACCATCTTCAAAACCTTGGTATCTTTATATCTTCTAATAATGGTAATTTAGGTTCATTAGGTATTCCTATCTTGCCTTTCTTTCCAAATGCTTCTACATCTATTCCTCTCTGTTCTCTTTCTTCCTTTAATTTTTCTATTATATCACTCATTTTGGTTACCTCCTATTTATATTCTCTAATATCTATATTAATTGGAACGTGTTTTCATGCCCTAAACACTATCATATTTGCTAAAATAGTGCCTTCAAATTATGTCTTTTTGTTACTAATTATCCTTGTTGCCTTGATTCCTGTTAAAGGTGACTTTGTTTGAGCAAAAGTTATAGTTCTTCCCTTATTCTTCCTTTCAAACTTTGTAAACTTATCAGTTTCAAATGATTTCTTTGCTTTCACATCAAAAAATTTTAGTTTATCTGCCATTTTATAACCTCACTTTCTTTCCTAATAATCCTGGTAACTTCTCCCCATCTATTCCAGTATCAATTTCAAATCTAAATCCTTCTATCTTTCCTATTATTGTTTGCGGTACAACCTTTATGCTTAGTTTATCTGCCATTTTACATTCTCAACTCCTTTATTTTTTCCTTTAATTGTTTTTTTGTGAAGTCTTCTTTCTCTAATAATATGCTTTGTGTCTGTAATCCAATCTTACATCTCTCTTTCTTCACATCAAATTCTCCCATAGGGCAACCAACTATAAGCTTAGTCCCGCCCTTTCTTCCAGGATCAATAGTCCTCAAGCTTCTTGGATCAAAAAAAGATGGTTCTTTCTGCCTTAACCTTACAAACTTTTTGGTTATATCTATTCCACCTATTTAAATCACCTCAAAAGTTACCTTTTGCGAATTTTATCCTTTCAAAATCTCTCACTGCCCTTATCCTTCCAAGTGCTAATCTTGCCTGTTGGTTAGCTATCTCATTCTGCAACTGTATATTTCTTGTTAATTGTGCTTCAATATCATTTCCATTCACCATTTTATATAAATTCCTCCACTTTCGTTCTTACTCTTAAGCCATTATTCTTTTCTTCTTTTCTTTCTCCAAAGAATATTTTACCAATTCCAATATCATCATCTGCATGATGGCCTAATATCCTCATTCTTCTTTTCTCGAACATCAGAAAAACCTCACTTGTTTTAATTTTCCTTTTGGTGCTCTTGCTCCACGCCTTTGAATATCAATAAGTTCACCTATTGAATCTATCCTAAACTTATTCTTTTCCACATGAACAAAACCTTTATCTTCAATATCCTTTCTCTTCTCGAATTTGGCTAATAGGGATTGATCTATGCTTTCATCAAATTTTTGTCTTGTGAAACCAGAAGGTCTTACTTTAGCTGTGACTGATGGAGTTTGGTCTGCTACTCTTAAAGCTAGGTTTAAAGCTGTGTTTCCAAGCAAAGGAACTCTGTTTAATTTCTTGAATTCTCCTTTTACTTTTACGAATGAATCGAAGCCTCTTATTTTCTTGGCTGGAATTTCTTCAAATTCTAAGATTGGTAACTTAGGTACTATTCCTTCTTCTTCTTCTTTAACAACTTTTTTCTCTACTCTTGGCGTTATTCTTTGTATAGGTACTTGTTCTGTTATTGGTTCTATTACAGGAATAATTATTATATCTTTCTTTAGTTTAGCTTCTTCTCTAAGTGTTGGAATAAACTGTTCAAAAATTATTGGTTTAGTCTCTTGTATTATCTCTTGTCTACTTTTTATTGCTTGCTTTTCTATTTGTTTAGCCTTTACTGCTTGCTCTTGTATTATATCTGGAATAAATCTTATATCAAATCTTGTTTTTATCCTTTCCTCTTGTTTTCTTCCTAATAATGTTCCTATTGGTAATAATGAAGTAGGAAATATTTCTACTGTTGGAGGAATAGTAACAAACTCTGTTGAAAATTCGGCAATCTGTTCACCAAATTTTTCTAGTTCAAGTATACCTTTCTCTATAAATTTAGTTTCTAATAATATTCCACCTTTTTTACCTTTTAGAAATCTCACTAGTGTTATTCTTCTTATATCTGTTTTAGGTATTTCAGCTTCTATCCTAGCTATTCTTTCAGTTACCGTAACTTCTCTTTCTGCAAATCTAAATCTTAATTGTGTGGTTTCTCTAGGTCTTATAATTCTTCCAGTTTCTGTAATTAAAGGTCTAGTCTTAGGTATTACTCTGATAGGTTTAGGTGGTTCTCCTGCTTTAATTAACTTAGCAAAATCTACTTTCTTTCCTTCAGCTAAACCAACAAATTTACTAATTGCAGGCTTAATTGGCCCTTTCTTAGTAATAAAAGCAATCTGTTCCTGTGTAAGTTTACTTATCGCTGCCTGTTGTTCTAATCTTGCCCTTGCTGCTATATCCTTTATCTGAGCAACACCAAATCCTTCATCAGCTATTCTACCAAAAAAACCTTTTCTTGTTGGTGTAGGTGGAAACTCTTTAGCTATTTCTGGTATTGTCTTTTGTCTTATTGCCCTGACTCTAGGCTTAAAAGTAGGAATCTCAACTCTAGTTGGTTTACTTGCCACTATATCTTTAGGTAATATCTTTTGTCTTCCTATAGCAGCTGCACGCCTAGCTTGTTCTAAAGTTGGTTCAATTCTCTTCGCTTCTTCTAATAAGAATTGTTTAGTCTTTTGTTCTGGTTTTAATGCAATTTTTTTCTCAAATCTTACTTCCTTTATTGCTCCAACTACTCTTTGTGTACCTTTTCCTATAAGTTCAAAAACACCTACTTGAACACCAGTCTCTATTCCCCTTCCAATAGTTGGTGGTTCTCCAGTTACGGTAGTTTTAAGAACTTCTATACCAATAAAGGCAACTACTGGACTAGCTACTACTTGTGCAACTACTGGTAATACTATACTCAATCCAGCTAAACCAACACCAATAGCTAAAAAACCTCTAGTTACTGGTAATTGCTCTCCTACTTCTTCACCTAATTCAATAGTGCCACCAATAAAACTCTCTAATCCTTGCTTATCTGTATCTATCTGAATTTTACTTATCTGAAATTCTTGAAATTCTTTTTTAATTGGTAAAACTATTTGAGAAATTCCTGCTTTTATTCTTCTACCAATAAAAGCACCTGGAGTTGGTTTACCTGTACCTAACCCAATTTCTTCTCCTATATCAGTTATAGCTTGAAATAAACCAGGTATACCTTTTCTAATTTTTGGACCAGCGGTTATTGTAGAAGGTGGTATAAATACTTCTTCTTTTCTTTCTAATCTTTCTGGAGCAAAAGGAGTTATTCTTCCTTCGGCTGTAACTCTTCCACCACCTAATATAACTCTAGCTGGTTCTGAAACAGTTGTGATCCTTTGTTTTTCTTCTGCTAATCTCCTTGCCCTTAATGCTTCTGCTTCTGGACTAAACTTAACTAATTCTTGACCAACTGCCAAAGCTAAAGCCTTTTCTGCTGGTGTTTTGACTAATATCCTTTCTCTCCTAGCTTGTTCTACCTTTTGTCTTTCTGCAACTCTTTGTGCTATTACTTCTTGTGTTATTCCTTCTGGTGCTGGTACTGCTGCTGCTTTTGCAGCTTCAATTTGTCTTTCTTCTATTGTTCTACCTCTGAATCCACCTCTCGGTACTACTATTCTAGTAACTCTTTTTTTTTCTATGTCTTTCTTTTTCTGCTCTTCAATAGCTTTTCTTATTGAAGGTGGAAGTTTAGACACATCTACCATCTAAAATCACCATCATAGAAATATCTATTTAGAAATAGCACAGATAATAGGAAAATATAGAGTTGCAATTAAGGTATTTCTCCGTAATAAAATATATAAATGTTAAACTATTTAATTCTTTCGATTTTCCATGTCACAATCAAGCCTATCTTAGAGAAAAATGACATTACATCAGTTCCCATCAATGCAGCTTTCAAAGCCTTGTTCTTTACATTGCCTGCAAAATTACCTACTTTTCTCTTTACCTTAAGCAACCATCTGTCATTAATCTTATCTCTATAATGCTTGTATCTATCTTTCTGTAATTCTTTTTCATCTGAGAACATAAACTCTTCAAAAGCTTTTTTCTTTTGTTCTATATCTTTATCTTCTCCTTGCTCTTCAAATATGGTCTTATCGCCTATTGTCTCTGACTTGTATTTTTTGCAGGCATAATATAACATCTTTGCAACTCCTTTAGCAGCTTTCCTATACATGATAAACTGCCACTTGTTAAGTATTTTCTTTGCAATCTCGAAATCTTCCTCTACTGTTATTATAAATTTACTTGTCATCTTCCTCAACCTCAAACCTGCCACCGTATTTCTCTAATTTTTTCTTTAGCAAAGTTACCCAATGCTCTTTTGGATCATCCTTATAGTCAAATAACTCGAACATAACAAAGAAAAACATTGCTATATATACTGTTCTGACAACTTTATTATACAAACTTGCCTTATATAAAAAACCTTCTGATGCACTGCCCATAAATGTATCATATCTCTCTTCTTCTTTATAAGTAAAGAACTTTACGAAATTTCCATCCTCATATTCATTCAGATAATTAAGATACATAACTCCAACCTGAAAAACAGCAACTATAATAGTCAAAAACATACCAACCTTCATCATATTCTTAAAAACTCTCCATTTATTCATCTTCATCACCTATGTTTAATAGTTTTTTAAAATCATCATCAAGGTATTTATAGAATTTAGACAATATTCCCTTAACAGTTTTTGTCCCATCCTTGCTCTTCACTACATTCATTATCTGTTCTATGCCTTTCTTTATCGGAACTTCCTTTATCTTATGCACAACCATGTTGTATTCATCAACTATCTCACATTTTCTTATGAAAAGACATGACTTTCTCATAGTGTTAATGTGACACCTAAACTTTGTGCAATGGTCTGTATGTCTGTCTTTAATAATATCCCTAATACCAATGCTCCAGCAGCGCATATTCCAGTAACTATTATCAAGAATTTCATTGTCTTTATCTCTTTCTCAAGGTTTCTTACTGCCTTTGGGTCTTTTGTCATACTTCTTGCTATAACATTGTCTATTGCTATGCAATCCATCTCAGTATATTGTTCATGAAAATCTTTTGGGATTGGATCACCTTCTATAAAAAAGAAAGTTCCCCTTCTTTGACTATAATATAATTGTTCTCTTGTATCTAACTTTGTTTTTAATACATCTATCCTTTGTTTCAAGGTTTCTATATATTCATTATATTGCTCTATCTGCCCTTTGTTTATTGCATTATCTTCTATCTTAGAAAGAAGCTTTTCTGCTGTTTCTTTCTTATCTTCAAATCCTTTAATTACTTCCTTAATCTTTGCATTCTTTTTTGTTATGCCCTCTATAACTTCTTTCTTCATATCATCGCTTAAACTCATTACCTTATCTGGATTTGTGAAATACACTAATTTATTTATCTTTATCTGGCCATCTTTTGGAACTTTATAATGATGAAACATTTGCCTATTACTATTTACTATATATACATCAACTCCTTTTGGATTTAATCTCCTGTAAAAATCATAGAATATGCTTTTACCAGATATAACCAATATAACTATTCCTACTGAGAATAACATAAATCCACCTATACTTAAATATAAAATAGTCATTACATCCATTGCCATTTTTTATTTCCTCCTATTTACCTTTTTCTTTTGAAACTCCTAATCCTTGTAGGAATCCTGTCTTTTTTGGTGTCTTATCCTCATAAGACTGGTCTTGTTTAGTGACTGTTGTTGTGAATAAATCCATAGATTTTCCTTTATAGCTTCTCCTTGCGTTCAAGTGAGTTGCCAAATTACCCCTTTCTATGTATTCAGATTTCTTAAAGCCATAAATTGTGCAGAAAGTTATTAAGAAAGAAGAATTTTTAACATATATTATATCCCATACATCCAAATAAGTGAAAGACATATCAAGATTTATCTGTTTAAATCCTTTTGTCTGTGGTTGTATAAGTCCCCCAAGCATAGTAAGGATATTATTGCTTAAAGGAGTCCTTCTTGATCCTACTTTGAAGTCATGTACCTGCTTTCTTTCTTCTTCGTCATAAAATGCCTTTTTCTGTGCTTCTATAATCTCTTCTTCTTCTATTTTATCTTCAGCCACTATAAGACACACTCTCCGTTTCTGGTTCTTTTAAACTTTTTTTGAAGTTTATGCTTGCAATAGCAGTATAGAAAGCAAGTACAAAATGTAATCCTGCTAGCAATACATCAACATCTATAAAGAAAGTTATCCCAGTTATCACCTGAAAGTTTGGTGCTAATACAATTGCACCTATTATTGTGTTCATCGCTGTTGCCATCCATCCATAAACCATTTTGCTGCCTGCATCCTTGCCTAATAAATGCATAAATACCATAAAAACAATAGCAATCGTAGTCAGAACCAGATATACTGTCAAGTTAAAAAAATTCAAATTACTCACCACCACAATTATTGATCCAGAATCACCAGTCGAATAAGAAAAAGTGTATGTACCTAACGCAGACTGGTTGAATGTTGCGTTACACAAGAAAGAATTAAACTCATCCATTGTTTGAGTATATAATAACGTAGATGCGTTATTAAAAAAGCTCGTAGAAAGAGTATTACATGGTATTATTGTAGTGTTAATTGGCAATAGAACTAGACAAGGCACTTCTTCGTCAGTAATTGTACCTCTGCATTCTTCTACAGCACTAACTAGATAAATAGAAAAAATAAAAAGAACGAATAAAAAGAGAATCTTCTTATTCATTCATTTACCTCAGGGTTATTAGAGCTGCGATTGCTACTAACAATACAACTGCTAGTAAAAGAGGCAATAGGTTTAGAACTGTTAGGGTTGTACCTGTAACAG
>SDBU01005250.1_pt1 | contig 15574 bp, 14 predicted proteins | sample 2277071 | NCBI WGS metagenome assembly SDBU01 (sample SAMN10397929, study PRJNA504765) | marine sediment metagenome | isolation source: marine sediment core GS08_GC12, 126 cmbsf | place: Arctic Ocean: Gakkel Ridge, Loki's castle | collected 2008
CCCGGTTATTCAAATGGCTCATGCCTTCAATTACGTCGCCTTCTGCGTAGTAAACTTCCGCTATATCTTTGGCATAGGTAAGGGCGAACATATACAGGTCATCCCGGATGCTTCTTTGCAAATCAAGAATCTCCGATGTCTCTTTATACCTCTGAACGGTCTCATCATCCTTTTTCCTGAGGAGCGTAATACGGACGGTACGATCCTGTAATACGTCATCAATTTCATTTATCCCGGCAAACATCTTGGGAGAATAGTAGTATCCCCAGAAATGCGTGGTAGAAAACTGGGCTACAAATTGATGGCTGCTCTTTTAGATTCCGCTGGTACAGATGATGTGAGTTTCTCGTTATTTGTTTATGAGGACAATATTCCTGCTAAAAGCTTGTACGAAAGCATCGGGTTTGAAGTTCAAGCGTATCCAGAGGGGCAACCAGAGATAAAAGGTTGTATATTCATGGTTAAGGAAACATAACAAGACGCTCAAGCAAGGACGCAGCAAGCTGCGCTGCTTAGCTTGGCGCATACAGAAAGGACTATACGAAATGATTTGGGAGAAAGACAATTTCGAGATTTCGTCGGAAAAGAAACAGGTCAATATTGCCATCCTCCATGATATGCTCAGCCGCTCATATTGGGCAAAGGACCGTTCCTGGGAAGATGTTGAGAAGTCAGTCGCAAATTCACTATGCTTCAGCCTCTTAAATGACCAAGAACAGATCGGATTCGCCCGCGTTCTCACGGATGGTATGGCATATGCAATTATCCTTGACATGATCATTAGAGAGGATTTTAGAGGTCAGGGCCTCGGGAAATGGTTGATGCAGTGCATTTGCGATCATCCAGAAGTTACGCCCCTCAGACAAGTGCTCTGGACAGGCGATGCAGATAATTTTTACCAGAAAGGTGGATTTGAAGAAATGTCAAAGCTTAAGTTCATGGCTCGAAATTGGAAAATGTAAGCATAACCTGTCAGTTCAGGTAACAGCCAGGGCCAAGGCGTTTTTTTAAATTTATGTAAAACTGGAAATTTATCACATTTATGGATGTCAGTGGAAGCCCTGGCTGTTCCTGACTTCACCGTTATACCTAAATTGGAATTAAAAATGCCAAAGGAGGTCAAAATGAGACAAATCATTTTATCAATAATCTGTATTTCATTCATACTTACCATGATGCTCCAACCGGCTCTAGCAACCGCTGAAGTAAAATTGGCAAATAGTATCAAAGGTTGGATTTCGGCTGTGAATGAGGGCAATTTTGATCTTTGTCTTAAATATGTGGCTCCCACCAAATTCATAGGCGGCAGAGGTTTAACGAGAACAGTCAGTGGTGGAGAAGAGTTCCTTCTATTTTCAGGACAGAAATTACTTCCTTTCAGTGAATATCAGATTAACAAAATGGAATTCTTGAATGATGGATACGAGTCTAAAGTTACCATAGATGCGAAAGTTATCTATCAGCGAAAACCACTGTATACCAAAAAAGAAGGAGCCACAGGTAAACATGATATGTTAGTTTATCCTGCTACCATAACTCAACGATGGATACTTTTAAACGGAAAGTGGTTCATAAAATCAGAAGCATACATGATGCAGTTTTAATTGGGAGAAAAACGGCGGTAATCGACAATCCTTTGTTAAATGTCCGTTTATGTAAAGGAAAATCTCCCAAAAGAATAATTCTCGATGAGACCTTGAAAATTAGTACAATACTAAAATTACTTAATAAGCCATTATCTGATAATACTATTGTTTTTTCTACGAAGAACTACGATAGAGAAATAGAAAAGATACTTCTAAATAAAGGTGTTAAAATATATCTGGCGAAGGAAAATAAGAATGGATATATTAATTTAAAGGATATGTTGAGGAAAGCAGCGAAATGTAATATATCATCGATACTTGTAGAGGGAGGAGCTGAGATTTTTACTTCATTTATAAGGGCAGGTTTAGTTGACAAAATTTATCTTTTTATAGCACCTAAAGTTTTTTTTGGAGGGATTAATACTTTTGATAATTCTTTTTCAGGACTGAAAAGTATAGGTAATATTAATCTTAAATTTGAAAAAATAAAAAAAGTAGGTAAAGATTTATTAATAGAATCAGTTATTTAAATTAAATTATCTATTATAAAAAAACTGAATAATATGTTTACAGGGATAATAAAAGAAATAGGTATTGTTACCAATGTTGAGAGAAAAGGCGGAAAAGCAGTACTTGGTATAAAATCAGTTAAATTAGTAAAAGAGCTTGAATTAGGTTCGAGTGTTTCAATCGATGGAGTATGTCAAACTGTTGTTAAAATAACTGAAAATACTTTTTTTGTAGAATCGGTTGAAGAAACTCTTAAAAAAACAACACTCGGCAATTTAGTTACCGGTAAAAGAGTTAATCTCGAAGGTTCGCTAAAATTATCCGAAGGACTTGGAGGACACCTTGTGCTTGGTCATATTGACGGAGTGGGTACTATTGTGAAAAAGAGCGAACTTGAGGGAAGCCGGCTTTATATGATTGAAGTCTCTGACCATCTTTCAGAATTTTTGGTTGAAATAGGTTCTGTTGCAGTCGATGGGATTAGTCTGACGATTGCCCGTTTGGAAAATAATGTTCTTACAATTTCGATTATACCCTTTACCTTAAAACATACTACATTAGCGGACAAGAAAATTAGTGATAAAGTAAATATTGAGACTGATATTATTGGAAAATATGTTAAAAAATTTGTCGAAAAAAAGGAGAAAGTTGAAAAAATATCTCCTGAATGGCTTAAAAAATTAGGATTTTAGGATTTACTATTTACGAATGACGATTTACGATTTTTCAAATTAACCAATGGGTTATAGCTATTAACCAATAGACATAAATCATTCCTGCTTCCTGTTGGCTATTGACTGCTGCCAATCTATTATTCGTAAATCGAAAATCGAAAATCCTCCACCAAAGGCGGATCCACATACTGCGGATAAATCGTAAATCGTAAATCAAAAATCGTAAATTACACGAGAGGTTAAATGTATAAGTTTAATTCTATAGTTGAAGCGATTGAGGAATACCGAAAGGGAAATATTCTTATCGTTGTTGATGATGAAGATAGAGAAAACGAGGGTGATTTTATTGCAGCCGCTGAAAAAATTACACCGGAAATAATTAATTTTATGTCAAAATCCGGTAGAGGTATTATCTGTTTATCTTTGACTGAAGAAAGAACTGAGCAATTGAATCTCGAACTTATGGTTGACAGAAACACTGCTCTTCATGGTACCTTGTTTACTGTTACTATCGATGCAAAATATAATACAACAACAGGTATTTCTGCTCACGACAGAGCTCAGACTATTCTCACGGCAATCAATCCGAAAACCAAACCTGATGAGCTTGCCAGGCCCGGTCATATTTTCCCGCTGAAAGCAAAAAATGGTGGAGTTTTAAGAAGAGCCGGGCATACTGAAGCTTCTGTTGATATTGCGAAACTTGCAGGATTATCTCCTGCAGGTGTTTTATGCGAAATTATGGACGATGATGGCAGTATGGCAAGAGTTTCAAATCTTATGGAAATTGCAAAAAGATTTAATATAAAGATAATTACTATCCGTGATCTTATTGAATACAGAACAAAAAATGAAGTACATGTAAAGAATATTTCTAAGATAAATTTTCCAAGCCGATTTGGGAATTTTACTCTTTATATGTACAGCAGTGATTTAGATAACAGCAACCATTTAGCTTTAGTAAAGGGTGAAATTGAACCTGATGAAAAAATCCTAGTAAGAGTACATTCTGAATGTTTGACAGGAGACGTTTTAGGTTCGATGAGATGTGATTGTGGTGAACAACTTGTAAAATCTCTAAAAATAATTGAAAAAGAGGAAAGAGGAGTTCTATTGTATATGCGTCAGGAAGGTAGAGGAATCGGTTTAGGTCATAAAATACTCGCATATAAACTTCAGGATGAAGGACAGGACACGGTTGAAGCAAACAAATCTCTCGGCTTCAAACCGGATTTGAGAGATTATGGCATTGGTGCACAGATTCTTGCTGATCTTGGAATTAAAAAAATTGCTCTTCTTACTAATAATCCAAAGAAGATTGTAGGACTTTCAGGATATGGCATGGAAGTTGTTGAGAGAGTTCCGATTGAAATTCCTCCAAATGAAATAAATGAAAAGTATCTTAAAACAAAAAGAGATAAACTTGGGCATTTAATTTTGAAAGAGGAAAAATAAACAGTAGAGACGCAGAGGAAAGAAGAGAAGAAACCACTAATTACACGAATTAGAAAAGAAATTTCAAAGATTTAGAAATAAAATTTAATAATATTTATTTTTATCTTATAATTTTCTTCTCTTTTCATCTGTATAATCTGTTTTTTTAATCTGTGAAATTCGTGGTTATCTTTTTCTCTCTGAGTCTCAGCGGTGAAAAAAATCAATAATATAGGAGAACATAATGATTTATAATGGAAAACTATCAGCAGAAGGAAAAAAATTTGCCATTGTAGTAAGCAGATTCAATGAATTTATTACGTCAAAACTTTTAAGCGGGGCAATCGATTGTCTTGTCAGGCATAAATGTAGTGAGGATGATATCGATACTTACTGGGTTCCGGGCTCATTTGAAATTCCTATCATTGCAAAAAAAATAGTGGAAACTAAAGAATATGACGGTGTTATATGTCTTGGAGTTGTTCTAAAAGGTGATACCATGCACAATCATTATGTTTCTTCCGAAGTTACAAAAGGTATTGCACAAGTAAGTTTAGATACAGGTGTTCCCGTTGGTTTTGGAATTGTTAATGCAGATACCCTTGAGCAGGCAATTGAAAGAGCTGGCACAAAAGCCGGAAACAGAGGTTTTGATTCTGCTTTAAGCATTATTGAAATGGTTAATCTAATTAATCAGATTGAAAAATTGAAGAATTAAGGAAAAGAATAATCGAATTAGGATTAGAATTGAGAATTAAATGATTTTAAAATACTCTCTTTTTATACTTCTTTAAAATTGGATTTTAGCTTAAAATAAATTTATTAAAACTATGTAAATTTAATTTAAACTGCAAGAATCTTAATATGGTGAGAGATGTAATATAGGACTTTTAACAATTTGTTGTTTTTTATAGAATAATTTTTTATATTATATCAATAGCTTTTAGCTGTTAGCTTTCAGCTTTTGAAAAAATGCAGCTTAGTATTTACAGGGATTTATTCTGCAGGATTTAAAAAATTTAAAAGCTTGTAAGACAAGCTGCCGATTGACACTTATATTTAGCTATCAGCCAAAAGCTTATAGCTAAAGGCTAATAACCACAATATTCATTAACTTTAATTAAAATATAAACTATGCTTAGAGCAAGAAAGAGAATAACTAAACGGGAATTAAAAGAGGATAAACTTGTAACTTATACTTTTAAGTTGAATTCCTATCTTAGAGAAAATGCAAAAAGAATTTCCTATATTGTTTTGGGTTCTGCTGCGTTAATATTAATAATTACTTATGTTTCTTATTCCACAAAAAAAACAGAGAGAGAAGCGATGTCTGAGGTTGGAATTGCTCAGATATTTTACCAGCGCGGTGATATTAATGGTGCAAAAATCCGTTTTGAAAAGGTATCAGATGAGTATGAAGGAACAAAAAGTGCAGGTTTGGCAGCATACTTCGCCGCGGACATCAAGTTCAGATTAGGAGAATTTGAAGAAGCAAAAAAATATTTCCAAAGTTATTTAGATGATTATAATGATAATGATATTTTAACAAGTTCATCGATGTCAGGGATTGCCGCCTGTTTAGAAGAGGAAAATGACTTTTTATCCGCTGTCGAGCAGTACAAAAAGGCTTTCGAAAAATTTCCGGATATTTTTAATGCACCTAAAATGTTAATTAATATGGGAAGATGTTATGAATTAGCCGGTATGAAAAATGAAGCTGAAATGGCTTACAAAAAGGTTATTGAAGATTATTCGTTATCATATTATGCCAGAGAAGCAGCTTTGATGCTTGATTTACTGTAAAAATTAATTACAAATTTTTGATTTATTATAAAAAAACCGGGATATTTCTCGGTTTTTATTTTGGTTTATACTTTTTAAACCACAAAGTAAAAAAAGAAGCCAGAATCCAGAAGCCAGAATATAAAAAACAGCTAATACAATTTTACCGGATTTTCTTCTACATTCTGACTTCTGGCTTCCATTTTTGTTAGCTAACAATGAATAATATCTTAAAAATAGGTACATCAGGATATAGTTTTGATGACTGGACCGGAAATTTTTATCCGGAGAATATTCAAAAAGGGAAAAGACTTGATTATTATTCTAAATTCTTCAATACTGTCGAAATAAATTCAACATATTATAATATTCCAAATCGTTCCGTTTTTTATCACCTTTCAAACAAAACACAGGAGGATTTTGAATTTATAGTAAAGTTAAATCAGCAGACGACACATAAAAGAGAAAATGGAATAGAGGCAATAAATAATTTAAAAGAATCTGCTGCTCCGCTTATAGAATCGGGAAAATTGAAAGGATTTTTAGCTCAATTTCCGTGGTCGTTTAAGCATACTTCAGACGCCTATGAGTATCTGCTCTTAATAAAGAATAAATGTGATAAAATTCCAATTTTTATGGAGTTTAGAAATATCAGCTGGGTAAATGATAAAACATATCAATTTATGAGAGAGAATGAAATCGGATACTGTTGTGTTGATGAACCGAAACTTAAAGGTTTAATCCATCCGCAAAGTATTTCTACTACAGATATTGCCTATGTTAGATTTCACGGTAGAAATTCGCTTAACTGGTGGGACCAGACGAAAGGCGATAGATATGATTACCTTTATAAAGAAAAAGAACTGGCTGAATGGCTTGAAAAGGTACGTGAACTTAGAAAAAACACAAAAAAAACTTATCTGTTTTTTAACAATTGTCATCAGGGGCATGCAGTCAAAAATGCCAAAATGCTGATTGAAATGCTCAAAGGACAGATAGAAATTTCTGAAAATAAAAAAAAATGTAGAAGAAAAAAGATAAATATTTTAGGAACCATAGAATTCTGTATAGGAAACGGTCAATGAAAAACCGTTATTAGAGGTTAAATATGAGAAAAAATAAAAAATCGATTTTTCAAATAATTTCCTTTGTTATAGCAGTAGGATATATTGTGTTAAGTAAAATTAAGCAATATGATGTTATTGAATTAAATACAATCTCTTATTGTATTATAGTTTTAGACGTATTTATATTATTTTTTGGGAAAACTATTATTAAAGAAACGTCGTTTTCTGATTTGTTTAATATTCGTAACGAAACTGTAAGAAATAATTTGGCTTGTGAGATATTAACATTAGAGAACAATATTAAATTTTTTAATAATACCGATGAACTTAAAATTTTAAATCCAATAACAGCAAGAGACTTTTCTTTTAATATTATAACAAATTCTAAAGAAGGTGATATAATTTATGGTTCAATAGACATTATTGAGAGAAAATATTTAATTAAGCCGGAATATGCTGATTATTTTATTGATGATATTAATAAAATAGTTTCTGAAAGAGGAGTTAAAATAAACAGATTGCTTATAATAAATGATAAAATTAAGAATGATGATAAATATAAGAGATTTCGCTCTGCACTGGAAAAAATTAAAGTTAATATAAAAGAATGCAACCAAGAAAAATATTACACATACATGAAATTAAAATCAGATATCATTATAAGGATATCAACTAATTTAAAGGAATGCTTGATTGGTGATAGAGACCCAAAAACTTCTACTGAAAAGTATGAAGCAAAGTATATATTAGGAAATGACGTCGATTATCATATTTCAAATTTTAATTCATTATTTAATTCACTCTAACATTAAGGAAAAATTAATAATGATGCAATATGACATAATTATTGAAAAACTTAAAAATATAGATATAAAATATTTAGATTACATGTCTATACTTAGTTATTCTGAATGTGAAGAAATAGATCATATGGATATAGATATATTTGCAATATTAAGGGAACAGAAAAATGTTAAATTATCTAATTACGATTATCTTAGAAAAATAATTGATGAAATAAGTATAATATATGGAAATGAAATTCATGCTTTTTCAACTTTTAAACATCAGATTTATTTCATTAATGAATTAAAAAAGAATAAAATATTTTCAAAACCTTTTCATTTGTTAATATATCCTAACTTATTTTATTTATTTCAATGGGAAATACCATCTAGAATAAATTCTATGTTTTTAAATTCAAAAGATATATTTATAAATGGTAAGTTTACTTTTTCCAAATATAAAAATATTAATGCAAAATATAATCCATATTGCTTTTTACAGATATTATACGAAGCATTTATTTCATATAAGCTGTCAAATATAAATAGTGATGTGATTTTTTATGATATTATGAAAAGAATTGAATATTCTGTTAAAAATTTAGTGAGAGAAACCTTTTATAAATTAGATATATACAATAAGGATAAATTCAAAAGTGGTTGGGATTATCTATTTAATAAATTATATCACATTAAAGATAAAAATATAGACACTGATATTGTCTATGAATGTTTTGAAATAAGAAAAGATGGTTATGATAAACATTTTGATTATAATATTGAAAGTCATTTTTTAAAATCTTTCAAATTTTATGATGAATTAATAAAGAAAGTATTTTCAATATCAAAATTATCATCGGAAATAGTTTATACCTAAGTATTTACTTATTATCCTAACTAACTTTTCAAAAAGATGAAAATTAAATGAGCAAAATTAATATTGAAAAAGTTTATAATCCCAAAAATATCGAAGAAAAGTTATATAAATTCTGGCTTGAGGGTAATTATTTTCATGCGGAAGTAAATTCAGAAAAAAAGCCTTTTACTATAGTTATCCCGCCTCCAAATGTTACCGGAATACTTCATATGGGTCACGCACTTCAAGGTACACTTCAAGATACGCTGATAAGATATTACAGAAATAATAATTACGAGTCACTTTGGATGCCTGGAACAGACCATGCCGGAATTGCTACTCAAAATGTAGTTGAAAATGAATTAGCTAAAGAAGGTTTATCAAAAGAGGAACTAGGTAGAGAAAAATTCATAGAAGAAACGTGGAAATGGAAGGAAAAACATGGTAATATTATCCGGGCTCAGTGGGAAAAGCTTGGATGTTCATGCGATTGGGAAAGAGACAGATTTACTCTCGATGAAGGATTGTCGAGAGCTGTAAAAGTTGTTTTTGTCAAACTTTATGAAAAGGATTTAATTTACAGGGGGAATTATATTGTAAACTGGTGTCCGAGGTGTATTACAGCAATTTCAGACCAGGAAGTAGATAAAATTGAAACACATGGTTATTTGTGGTATATAAAATATCCTTTAAAAGAGGAAAACATTTTTATCACCGTTGCAACAACAAGGCCCGAAACTATGCTGGGAGATACTGCTGTTGCAGTTAATCCGGATGATGAAAGATATAAACATCTAATTGGTAAAAAAGTCATTCTTCCATTGTTAAACAGAGAAATAGAGATAATAAGTGATAGTTATGTTGAAGAAGAATTTGGAACAGGGGCGGTAAAAGTTACTCCTGCTCATGACTCGAATGACTTTGAGATGGGTACTAGACACGACTTAAAACAGATTGTTATTATGGATGAACGCGGCATTATGACTGATAACGCAGGTAAAAATTATGCTAAAATGGACAGATTTGAATGCAGGGATAAAGTAATTCAGGATCTTAAAAGAGCGAAGCTCCTTGAAAAAATAGAAGATTATACTCATGCAGTTGGGAAATGCTCGCGGTGCAAAACAATAATTGAGCCGAGTCTCTCATTGCAGTGGTTTGTTAAGATGAAACCTCTGGCAGAGAGAGCAATCGAGGGTGTAAGAAAGGGTGAAATAAAATTTTTTCCGAAAAAATGGGAAGATGATTATTTTAACTGGATGGAAAACATTCGCGATTGGTGCATATCGAGGCAACTGTGGTGGGGACATAGAATTCCTGTATGGTATTGTGAAGAGTGCGGTGAAATCATTGTAAAATTGGAAGAACCTGATGAATGTGATAAATGTTCGGGGAAAAATCTTAGGCAAGATGAAGATGTACTCGACACCTGGTTTTCATCATGGCTTTGGCCTTTTTCAACAATGGGTTGGCCCGATGATACTGCTGAACTAAACTACTTTTACCCTACATCAGTTCTCGTCTCAGGTTATGATATTCTGTTTTTCTGGATTGCCCGTATGATTATTGCCGGGTATGAATTTATGGATGAAAAACCATATTCTTATGTGTATATTACCGGTATGATAAAAGATGAATTGGGGAGATGGATGAGCAAATCGCTTGGTAACGGCATTGATCCCCTTGAAATGATTGAGCAGTATGGCGCTGATTCTGTGAGGTATTCTCTCGTTGCACTCTCAACCGAAGGCCAGGATATTAAATTGTCAAAAACAAAGTTTGAGATGGGCAGGAATTTTTCAAATAAAATATGGAATGCTTTCAGATTTTTAATGACTTATAGAAACACAATCGGTGCATCTATTCCTGAAAATATTAATTTTCAAGAAGAGCTTTCAGACCGATGGATTTTGTCCAGACTTGAAATGACTACACTGGCAATTAAAGAATATTTTAAGGAATTTAAATTAAACGAAGCTTTATATGCTATTTATAATTTTATTTGGCACGAATACTGTGACTGGTATATAGAATTGATTAAAGAAAGACTTTATGCTGAAGATAAAGAAAGTGCTGCGGTATTATTGAATAAAATTGCAATACCTGTTTTTGAAAAAGCAATGTTTTTACTTCATCCTTTCATGCCGTTTATCACGGAGAAAATATGGCAGAGTTTTGAAACAAATGGAAATAGAAAAAGCATTATGATTACAAATGAATGTACTACATTTTCAGGAACTATCGATGAAAAAGCAGTCGAATCATTAAAATTGATTCAAGAAATAATTACAGTTATAAGAAATATAAGAGGAGAAATGAATGTCCCGCCTGAAAAGAAGGCAGATGTGATAATCGTATTAGATAATGAAAAGGAAAAAGAAGTTTTAAAAAAATATGAAAACTATTTTCATCGTCTTGCAAAAACAAATATAATGAAATTGGTTGAGTCGTATTCTCATCAGGAGATTGCAGCATCAGGGATAGTTAGAAATATTGAAATATATCTTCCTCTTGAAGACCTGATAGATATTGAAAAAGAGAAAAGCAGGCTGCAAAAGGAGATTAACCGCCTTCAACAGCAAGTTGAAATTGTAATTAAAAAATTATCGAATGAAAATTTTCTTAATAAAGCACCTGCCGAGATCATAGAAAAGGAAAAAAATAAAAAATCTAACTATGAATTGACTCTCGATAAGATAAAGAAGAACCTTGATATACTTTTAGGAGTAAAAAAATGATAAAAAATAAAAATATTACCAATATTATATTTTTATTGACATTTATTACATATTTTATCACGAGTGCACAGGAAAGACCTAAAGTATTTCTTACTATATATAAAAATAATCTCACCGTTGTTAAAGAAATCAGGAGGTTTGATTTAAAAAAAGGTTTACATAAATATAATATTTCCAATTTACCAAACCAGATAGACCCATCTTCGATTCTGATTAAACCGGTTAAATATGTCGATGATATTCAGTTAATTGAAAAACAATATAATTATGATGTGATAAGTGGAAAAAGTATTTTAGAGGATAATTTAGACAAAGAATGCGAAATTTTTGTTCAAGGTGATAAAGTCTTTAAAGGCAGATTAATAAAAACAACTGAGAGTGAATTTATTCTTAAAGATAATTTGGGAAATATAATATTAATTGAAAAAAACAAAATCGTTAATTTAACTATTCCTTCAAAAAATGAGAACTTGTTAATAAAACCCGAGTTGACATTTGTTGTTAACAGCAGTATAGAGAAAGAGGTGGATTTTGAAGTTTCATATTTGACACAAAATATTGGATGGAAAGCAAAATATATTGCTTTTTTACAAGAGGACGAAAAAACAATTGAAATCTATCCATTTTCGATTATAAATAATAGAACCGGAATAATTTATGAGAATTCAGAAATAAAACTAATCTCCGGTGAAATAAATAGACTCAATCAGCAGCCTGTTTTTAAAGGTAGAGCAATGGGGATGACATTACAAAAAGAATCCGCTGATGTTCCTCAATTTGAAGAAAAAGAAGTTTTTGAATATTACTCTTATACATTGGATAAAAAAACCGACATTTATAATAACCGTATTAAAGAGATATTGTTAATGCCTGAAAGAAAGGTAAATGTTGAAAAAAAATATATTTACGATGGAGCAAGAAATGGCGAAAGGGTATTAGTAAGTTTCAATTTTATAAATACAAAATTAAAGGGATTCGGTACGGCAATACCATCCGGAGATATAGAATTATTTAAGGTTGAAGATGACAATTTTCTCATACTTTTAGGACAATATCAAATAAGCGATACCCCTATTGGAAAAGAAGTGAATATTCAGGCAGGAGTGGTTTTTGACCTAAAAGGTGAAAGAATTCAAAAAGAAATGATAAGAATAAGCAGAACAGAAAGAAAAGAGGTCTATCAAATTACAATTAAAAATTCTAAAGATACGCAGGAAGAAATAACAATATTAGAACATCCTTATGGCGAATGGAAGATAATTAAAAGCACCCATGAATACATAAAAAAGGACTTAAAAAACTTAGAATTTAAACTTCAAGTAAATCCTCATTCTGAAGAAATCTTGTCATACACAATTAGATATAGATAAAATACTTTCTTTATAAAAATAATATAAGATAAACAAAATTCTACTTATACCGTTACTGATGGGAATTTAATGAAAATTATTTTATAAGTCTTATCTGTAAAAAAGTTCCCTTATGTTCTTTAATAAAATTTTATTTGATTTTAACAAAAAAAATCCTTATATTATTTAAAGTATTGAACTTAAGAATAATAATTGGAGAAATTTGAAAAAGTATAAAATACTTTTTATATCTTCCGAAGTATATCCTTTTGCAAAAACTGACATATTAGCTGATTTTTCATATCAACTTCCCTTAGCTTTAAGTAACCTCGGAAATGAAGTTCGAGTGATAATGCCAAAGTATAAATCTATAAATGAAAGGAAATATGTGCTGAGGGAGGTAATAAGATTAAAAGATATCGAAATTTCTGTTGGCGAGGAACGAAAAACCATAAATGTAAAATCTGCTTTTATGCCGGATTCTAAAGTACAAATATATTTTATCGATTACAAACCTTTCTTTAACAGGGAAGGATTGTATATCGATAAAAAAATGAAAAAAAAATATTTAGATAATGATGATAGGTTTATATTATTTTCTAAAGGAGTATTGGAAACTTTAAAACTTCTCTTTTGGCAGCCTGATATTATTCACTGTAATGACTGGTTTACTGGTTTAATACCATTATATATTAAAACTATTTACAAGGATGATAAATTTTTTAAGAAGACTTCAACAATCTTTACAGTTCATAACTTTATCGAGACCGGGTGTTTTTCTAAAACTCTCCATAAAAAGAGACTTTTTACAAAAATTCAGAATTATGATGAAAAACAAACCGAATTAGATAGTAAGTTCAGTTTTCTTAAGGCAGGGATATCTTTTTCTGATTATTTATGCACGGATAATAATCATTATTTACAGGGGATTAAAAAAGTTTCTGAAGTATCTTCAGAACTAAATGATGTCTTAAAAAAGAAAAAAGATAAAATATCCTGCATAACAAAAGGAACAGATTACTCAATCTGGAATCCTGAAGTTGATAAATTAATTAATAATCAGTATAATATTAAGTCAATTGATATTAAAGTAGAAAATAAGAAACAATTATTAAAAAAAGCTGGTCTGCCGTTTCAAGATGATGTTCCTGTTATTGGATGGGTTTATAATAAATATGATTCACTATTTCTTAAAATTATAAATGATATTGCTAAAGAATTAGAAAACTTAAAGATACAAATTCTTTTTGTTGGAAAATTTAGAAGAAAAAACCATGCAGTATTATCAAAATATAACAAGCAGTACTTCAAAAATTTCAACTTTATACCAGTAGATGATGATAAATCTTTACATAATATTATCGCTGGATGTGACGTTTTATTATTACCTTATCTATATTATCAGAGTGAGCTGAATCCTTTTAACAGCCTTAAATATGGAACGGTACCGATTGTCAGAAATATTGGAGAATTTTCTGATATTGTAGTTAATTATAGTTCAAAAGAACGCTCTGGTAACGGTTTATTATTAAGTGATTACAATTCAACTGAGATTTTAAAACGACTCAATAAAGTAGCAAAGCTTTTTAGAGATCAGGAAAAATGGAAAATTCTACAAAAAAATTGTATGAAAGAAAACTTTTTGTGGAAAAATTCTGCAAAGAAGTACATGAAATTATATTCAACTGCTACAAAAAAATAAAATAATTTAAACAAGTTTAACTGGGATTTTTTTTATTAATAATAATCCTGTCAGGTAATTAATTACCTGACTTTTTTATTTTGAAACTTTTTAATTCTTTTTAAGTATTAATAAAAGAATGTTAAAGGAAATCGAGAATGGTATTTGACAGGGAGAGAGTTGGAATATTTCTTGATAGAGATGGTACAATATCAGAAGAGGTCGGTTATGTTGATATGGTTGAAAAATTTTCAATATACACTTTTTCTTCTAAGGCAATTAAAAAATTAAATGATTTAGGTATTAAGGTTATAGTAGTTACAAATCAGGCAGGTATTGCAAAAGGATTATATACGGAAGAAACTTTGCATTCTATACATGAGAAAATGAGGGAGATTCTTAAAAAGGAAGGTGCTCGTATTGATGCTGTTTACTATTGCCCCCATCATCCCAACGGTATGTACCGCCACCCGGACGAGCCGGACAAATGGTACGGCACCGTCGCCGAGGCCCCGGAAGAATTGCGCGACAAGTTGGAGCGAGTCCGCATCTTCAAGCAAGGCGGTATCTGCCCCTGGGACGGCGAGACGGAGCTGGTACTGGGCGAATACGACCTGTCCGAGCTGCGCAGCCTCCAGGATTGGTACCTGCGATACGAGCTCACCGCCGTGGAAGGCGTGGCGGAGGTCGCGGCGATCGGCGGCTTCGTGCGGCAGTACCAGGTCGTGGTCGATCCCGACCGCCTGTTGGCCTACAACATCCCCCTCAGCCAGGTCAAGGTGGCCATTCAAAGGTCCAACAACGACGTGGGCGGCCGCGTGCTGGAGATGGCCGAGACGGAGTACATGGTCCGCGGCCGGGGCTACCTGGCGTCCCTCACGCCGCAGCAGGTTCGCGAAGCCCGGGAGCAAGGGGTGCCGCTCATTCGGGCTCGGGCCAAACAAGGCCTGGAGGATCTCAGGAAGATCGCCATCCGCGCCACCGCCACTGGTACGCCGGTTTACCTGCGTGACGTGGCCGACGTGCAACTGGGCCCGGAACTGCGGCGTGGACTCGCGGAGGCGAACGGTGAAGGCGAGGTGGTCGGCGGCATCGTCGTGATGCGCTTCGGC
>SDBU01005251.1_pt1 | contig 15569 bp, 12 predicted proteins | sample 2277071 | NCBI WGS metagenome assembly SDBU01 (sample SAMN10397929, study PRJNA504765) | marine sediment metagenome | isolation source: marine sediment core GS08_GC12, 126 cmbsf | place: Arctic Ocean: Gakkel Ridge, Loki's castle | collected 2008
GAATACGGCTGGTGCACCTTCGGCCCGAACCTGCGCAATGCCGAGTGGTCGTATCACTCGTTCGACCCGATCCCCGCCGAGCAGGTCCCCTGGGATCAGCTCATCACGCGATACCGCGAGGTTATGCTGCCCAAAGGCATGGAGAACTGGTACGCGACGGACTTCGACGTGAGCCAGGCCGGCTGGAAACGCGGGCTCGCGCCGTTCGGGCAATACATGGGCAAGATTCCCCAGCCCCCCGTCTCCAAATGCTCGGCCGCGTGTGTCGGCCCCATGTGTTACGGCGCCACGAAAGTGAACAGTCTGTGGGACAAGGAGGTCCTGCTCCTGCGCGGGACGTTCAACATGCCGCGGGTGAAGGAAGGGCATCGCTATCGGTTGCGGGTCAATAGCAGCGCCCACGTCGGCAACGGCTGCGGCTACGGCGTCTACATCAACGGCAAACTGTTGATCGAGCAACCCAGTTGCATCGGGCGGGGCGGCGGCGAGAAGCCCAAGGGCGCGTATATCACGAAAGAGTTCCTGCAGGAATTCGACGGCGGCGAGGTGACCATCGCGGTCAAGAGCTTCCTGCGCTTCAACGATAAGTACAAGGTCAAGCCGAGCAAACGAATCCCCCAAGGCAGGATCAGCCTGCACTTCGAGGAGATGAAGCTGCCGCCGATGGGCGACGATCTGGTGCTCCAGTCGGCGGCCCTGATTCCCATGCTCTCGTCTGAATGGCAGGCGATGCTGCATTCGGAGAACCAGGAACTGCAGCCGGACGATCACAAGTTCCGTTGGGACGGGAAGTCTGTCGCCAATGCGAAGGTCCTCGGCGCCTGGACGACCATCGGCCAAGTAGGGGCGATCGACGAGTTCACCCCCGAAAAGAAGACGAGGCCCCGTCGTCCCCCGTTCACGGAGATGACCTTCAAGGACAACGGCCGGACGGGGCAAGCGGTCTATATCTGGTCAGGCGACACCCTCATGGATCTGGATCGGTATCAGGCGTTGAAGATGAAGGTCAAGAGATTCGACGGTGAAGCCTATCTCTTCATCGAAGCCGGCGGCTTCAGCACGCGGAACCCCAAGGGATGGCAGTCGCCGTGGTATGTGATGAAGCTGTCGGGCAAGTGAACGTTCGCGGACTAAGCAACCAACGCGTTAGAACCACACATATTGGAGACGACCATGCGCAGCAGACGATTTATCCTCTCGTTATCGGTATTGCTGGCTATCGCGTTATGCACGGGCGGCGCCGCCGCGGGCGCGCTCAAGACGCACGGGATCTTTTCGAGCAACATGGTCATCCAGCGTGACAAGCCCATCACGATATGGGGCTGGGCGAAGCCCGGCGGCAAGGTGTCGGTGCAGTTCGGCAAGGAGAAAGCCGAGGCCACGGCCGACGGCAAGGCGGGCCGCTGGGAGGTGACGTTCCCCGCCCGGGAAGCCGACGCCACCCGCCGGAAGCTGACCGTTGCCGCCGGCGACGAGAAGATCGAGATGGACAACATCGTCATCGGCGACGTGTGGGTGATGAACGGCCAGAGCAATATGGCCTTCGGGCTGGGCAAGACAATGCACGCGGATATGGAGATGGCTCAGGCGCATGCGCCGCTGTTCCGGCGTGTCGGCATCAGCCCGAACGAAAGTGATACACTGCAGTCCGACATCCCCGCCGACAGGCTCAGCAGCGGCGGATGGGTGGCGGCCAGCCCGAAGACCGCCGGGGGCTTCTCGTCGATCGGGTACAGTTTCGGCATCCGGCTGCAGCGTGCGCTGCAGATTCCCATCGGCATCATCGACAACGCCAGGGGCGGGGCGAGCATCGAGTCCCTGGTGCCGCTGCACAAGTTCGACGATCATCCGATCGCCGCGGCCTACAAGGCGCATCTGGACAAGCGAATCGCCGAGTTCGATCCGGCCGCGCACGTCGAGCAGAAGTGGCAGAGGCAGGTTGCCAGAATGCGTTCCAGGAGCGTACCCGAGAACAAATGGCCGAAAAAGCCGACAGTGAAGGACCTCCGATCGTGGGACATCCCCGGCAAGAGCCCGTCCGACGCCGGCAGTTGCTACAATGGCATGTTCGGCGTATTCAAAGGCTTGAACATCAAGGGCGTGCTCTTCCATCAGGGGTACAACAACGCCATTGGGACGAACTGCCGGCCGAAACGCTATCGGGTTCTGACCAAGCTGATGGTCGAAGGCTGGCGGGAAGACTTTGGCGACCCGAAGCTCCCTGTGGGGATTATCGGTTTCTGCGCCGGCAGCATTCCTCAGACGCGTGACAATTTCGAGACCTGGTCTCGTTCGACGGGCGCCTATATTCGCGAAGCCCAGCGGCTGGGGCTTGCCGACGTTAAGGACCCAGACAATACGGCGTTCCTGCCGGCGTACGATATCCAGATCCCGGGCCTGCACCCGTCCAAGAAACAGCCGCACGCGATTCGTGCCGCGCGGTGGGCGCTCAGCAAGGTCTATGGCATGCGCGTCAACTGGGACGCCGCCTCGCTGGTGTCGGCGAAGCCGGATGGCGATCGAATGGTGCTGACATTCGACAAGCCCGTGCTGCCGGATGACATGTCAATGGTCCTGGAAGGCTTCTCGATTGCGGACAAGTCGGGCAAGTTCTACATGGCCCATGCCGCGTTCCCGCTCAAGAAGGATGTCGGTATTTGGAACGTCGCCAACAAGAATTACGACACCAAGACGATTTGTGTCTGGAGCCCGCTGGTCACCGAGCCCGTGGCCGTGCGTTACGCATGGGGTACAAGTCCCATGGGCAACCTGAAGGTCAACGGCAAGGAATGGTTGCCGCTGCACAGTTTCCGCACTGACAACTGGGATTGGCCCGAAAGTGACGACCCGGCCGTAAGTGCCGTCGACCGCACCAAGAGCCGCGCAATGGCCGAGGAGGCGACCGGGCGACGTGAACACAGGAAGGCCGAGGAGGCCAAGCGGGCGGGCGAGATCCTCGAGCGGCTCAAGACGCTGGGCAAACAGGCGCCTAAGGCCGACTGAGAACTGACGACGCCCGTTTCATTACTCTCCACAAAAAAACGGAGTGCTGAGCAAGATGAACATCAACGAACTGCTTATTGCAGCGGGCCTGCTGGCCGCGACGGCAATAGGAGTCGCCGGCGCATCGGCGGCGGAGAAGACCACTGCGGACCAAACCAAGCCGCTGCCGCGGGTGCTGCTGATCGGGGATTCGATCTGCGGCGGGTATCAGAAGGGGGTGAAGAAGCTGCTGACCAGTAAGGCCGTCGTGGTCAAGAATCAGGGCAACGCGCAGCATACCCGAACCGGTCTGGAGAAGCTCGACGAGTGGCTCGGCGACGGCAAATGGGACCTCATCCACTTCAACTGGGGCCTGTGGGACGTGGCGCACCGCAACCCCGAGTCGAAGAACTTCGGGCATCTGGATAAGGTAAACGGCAAACTCACCACGTCGCTTGCCGACTACGAGAAGAACCTCCGCAAGCTCGTCGCCCGACTGGAAAAGACCGGCGCCACGCTGGTGTGGGCCAGCACCACCCCGGTGCCCGACGGCGAACCGGGGCGGATCAAGGGCGATGAGGTCAAGTACAACGCCGTGGCGGCGAAGATCATGGCCGAAAACGGCATCGCCATCGACAACCTCCACGCCGAGGTCATTCGCCTGGGCCGGCCGAAACGACCCAACGTGCATGACACGGGCAATCTCTCGCCGAAGGTCGCCGACAGCATCCTCGCCGCCCTGGCCGGCGGAGGGGCCGCCGCGACACCGGGAAAGAAGGAGCCCGTCGTGACCAAATCGGTCAAGGAGTTGGTGGAGGACTTCCGGAAACTGAAATTCGGCATGTTCATTCATTACAACATGGCCACCTACAAGGGCGCCCAATGGGTCGCGGGCTACCATAGCCCCGCCGACTTCAACCCGGGGGTCGACACCATCGACACCGACGCATGGGCGGACGCCGCGGTGTCGGCCGGCATGACCTATGGCGTACTGACGGTCAAACACGTCTCGGGATTCTGCTTGTGGGACAGCAAGTATACGACGTATGACGTTATGCACCCCGACAGTCCTTACAAGAAGGATATCGTGGCGCAGTTCATCAAGTCGTTCAAGAGCCGGGGACTGAAGGTGGGGCTTTACTATTGCTGGCGTCACCCGGGTTTTGACAAGGGGGCGAACAAGGGGAAGTTTAAGGTCCTGCCGCCGGAGTGCGATCCGGCGACGCATTCCCTGAAAGAGCAGATCGAGTTCCAGAAGAAGCAGATTGCCGAGCTCCTCGAGAAGTACCCGGATGTCTTCTACATCTGGAACGATGCGCTCGACCCCGGAATCATGCCCGCCAGCGAGATCCTGCCCGTCATCCGGAGCGTGCGGCCCAACGTCATCGCCAGCTCGAACTGGTGGAATTGGGGCAAGAAAGGCACACCGTTCATGGACATCGGCGTAAAGGAGCTGCGGCACTTCCCGGAGACCAATACCGCCCCGGGGGAGACGTGCTGGAAACTGGAGCAGAAGTGGTTCTGGAACAAGGGGTTCCGCTCCGGCAGCGCCAAGGGCGTCATGGGCAACATGGCCAAGGCGCACGCCAGGAACTCGAACTTCCTGCTCAATGTCGGCCCCGATCGGGACGGCAAGATCATCGAATCGAGCGTCAAGACATTGGCGGAGATCGGGAAGCTGCTGGCGTCAGAAGCAGCATCTGACAATGCCGGCTCGGCCGGCGAGAAGTAGCCTTGGAAACTGGAGACGGTCCCATGCACACTCGTTATAAAAGAAGAACGTTCCGTTCGGCGCGCTTTGTGTTCGCAGGTATGTTGCTGCTTGTTTCATTTGGAGGCCGGGCTATGGCGGGCGAGAAAGGCAACCCCGTGAGACGAGTGCTGTGGACCGACACGCCGTTGATCTTCAGCGACGAAGTCGCCAAAAGCCCGCGCTACAGCAGCAGGCACTGGGAGCGGTCCGTTTACCCGCTCGGCAACGGCCGGCTGGGCTGCACGTCGTTCGGCGATCCGAGCAGGGAGCGGATCCAGTTCTACGAAGACTCCCTCTGGGTCGGCAACGAAGACTGCACCGGCGGCTACCAACCCTTTGGCGACGTCTATGTCGAGATGCCGCACGCCGAATACAGCGACTACCGCCGGGAACTCGACATCAGCCGAGCCGTGCAGACGATCACCTACAAATCCGGCGGCGTCAGCTACAAACGCGAATACTTCGCCAGTCATCCCGCCCAGGTCATGGTCTTCCGCTTTTCCGCCGACAAGGCCGGCGCCCTCAGCGGGAAGGTCTCCCTGGGCAACCTGCACGAGATTCCGACCACCGCGAAAAGCGAAACCCTCACCATGACCGGCGACACCAGCAAGTTCTGGTGGTGGCAGGTTCACCTTGCCCAACCCAAGCGCCTTCTCGGCAGCAGGGAATACGCCTCCGACAAGAACATCGACCTCGACCTCGAAGCACAGGTCCGCGTCCTGCACACCGGCGGCAATGTCAAGACGGTCGACAACACCGTGGTCTTCGCCAACTGCGACAGCGTGACGCTCCTGCTGGCCGCGGACACCAGCTACCTCAACCGGCGCGACAAGGGCTGGACAGGCCCGCATCCGCACAAACGCGTCAGCGCCCAGATCGCCGTGGCGGAGAAACGCTCCTATACCGAACTACTCGACGAGCACGTGGCCGATTACCAGGGCCTCTACGGCCGGCTGTCGATCGACCTGGGCGACACGCCGGCGGCCGCGAAGGCCCTTCCTACAGCGAAGCGCGTGGAGGCCTATAGGGAGCAGTTCAGGAAGAAAGCCGGCCCGGCTGTCGACCGGGACCTCGAGGCGCTGCTCTACCAGTACGCCCGCTACCTGATGATCAGTTGCTCGCGGCCCGGCGAGGGCGCCCTTCCCGCGAACCTGCAGGGGCTCTGGATCTTCGGCAAGCGCCCGGCGTGGCGGTGCGATTACCACACCGATATCAACCTGCAGATGAACTACTGGTTCACGGCCGCGTCAAACCTGGCCGAGTGCTTCGTGCCGACGGCCGAGTGGATCGATTCGATCCGAGAGGTCCGCAAGGACGAGACCCGCAAGGTTCTGAAGGTCAAGCGCGGCTGGCTGATGCGCTCGGAGAACGGCGTTTTCGGCGGTTCAACGTGGCACTTCCAGAAGGGCGACTCGGCATGGCTCTGCCAGAACCTTTGGGACCACTACGCCTTCACGCAAGACAAGGAGTACCTGAAGAGATACGCCTACCCGGTGATGAAGGAGATCAGCGAGTTCTGGGTCGATCACCTCAAGGAGCTTCCCGATGGCACGCTGGTGGCCCCCGACGGCCGGTCGCCCGAGCATGGCCCGGAGAAGGCCGACGGCGTCTCCTATGACCAGCAACTGTGCTGGGACCTGTTCACCAACATGATCGAGGCCAGTGAAACCCTCGGCGTCGACGCCGAGTACCGCGAGGAGTTGAAGGCCAAGCGGGCCAAACTGCTGGGGCCAAAGATCGGCAAGTGGGGCCAGCTCCAGGAGTGGATGGAGGATATCGACGACCCCAAAGACACGCATCGCCACATCAACCACATGGTCGCGGTCTATCCCGGGCGCCAGATCCATCCCACCACCACACCGAAGCTCGCCGAGGCGGCGAAGGTCGGCGTCACGGCGCGCGGCCCCGGCGGGCCGGGCTGGTCCATGGCGTGGAAGACTGCCGTGTTCGCCCGACTGCTGGATGCCGGGCAAGCGTATGCATTGCTGTCGAACCTGCTGGCATCCAAGATCCACGGCAACCTCTGGGCCGTCCATCCGCCCTTCCAGATCGACGCCAACTTCGGCTACGCGGCAGGTCTGAACGAAATGCTCGTGCAGTCGCATATGGGAGCCATTCACCTGCTGCCGGCGCTGCCGAAGGCGTGGTCGACCGGCCACGTCAAAGGCATGCGGGTCCGCGGCGGGTATGAACTGGACCTGGAGTGGAAAGACGGCACGCTTGTAAAGGCCGTCGTGCGGGGGGTTTCCAACAGTCCCGGCAAGTGTGCGGTTCGCTACGGGAATCGCACGAACACATTTACGCTGGCCAGGGATAAATCTCGAGTGCTCCGCGCGGCTGATTTCAAGTAGGACAACACACCAACACAGGACGGAAAGGAATCATGATGACCACAAGACACCGCTGCACAATCGTATTGGCGCTCGCCGTTGTGGCGATGACGGGCTTCGTCCTCAATGCCGCCGCGAAGGATATCCCCGCCCAACTGGCCGATCCGGACGGCAAGGCTGGGGACGCGAGCAAACCGGTCAAGGTCTACATCCTGGCCGGTCAATCCAACATGGTGGGGATGGGCAATCTCAGTGGCGCCCGGTGCCGCTATACGGGCATCTACCTGACGGCCGACCCCGCGGCGCCCAAGGGGGTCATGGGGCTCTATCGGGTGGGGACTTACAAGATAGATCGGTTCCCTCGGTGTCTACCTGTCGGCCGATCCGAAAGCGGGCGACGGGGCGACCGCTTCGGTCTACAAAGGCGCCTACGACCCGGCCACGGACTATGACAAGGCGAAACCGGCGAAGACCGCCCCGGTGGCGCTGGGAGTGACGAAAGGCACGCTGCCGACCATTGCAGGCCCGCATACCGTCGTGGTCAGGGGCTTCATCGACGTGCCCGCGTCAGAGAACTACACCATCAACCCCGGCTATGGCGACAGCGCGTACAACGTGATGGCGCTGGCCGGGAAGGAAGTCTACCGCAGGGACGTCGGCGGCCAGGCGGTCGTGAATAGCGGGCTTCGGTCGTGGGTCAGATACCTTTTGCCCCGCAGGAATCCGTCGAACGCATCGGCCAGGTTCCGAGCAGCCTGCTCCATCCACCGGCCGTCGGGTTCTGGCACAATGCCGGCAATCTTCACGATACGCGTGGACAACTCCAGCACGAACAGCACGTGGTATCGGACCAGCCCACCGAGCGTCATCACCTCGACGGTGACTAGGTCGGTCGCGGCAAGCACGTCCCAGTGCGATTTCAGGAAGGTCGCCCAGGACATACCTTTGTGACGCTGGGGCGCCGGCTCGATGCCATGGGCCTTCAGGATCCGGGCAATCGTGGATCGGCTGACCTTGTGATCGAGATTCTTCAGTGCCCCCTGGACGCGGCCATACCCCAGGAGACGTTCTCTTTGGCCATGCGGACCACCAGTTCCTGGATCGACTCCTTCACTTGGGGCCTGCCTGGCCCGCGTTTGGCGCTGCCGTCGTACTTCTTCGCTATCAACGTCCGATACCAGCGGAGAACAGTCTCCGGCGTCACAAGCGTGCAGACGCCCCCAAGCACCTTGCGGCCCAAGGCCTTTCCCTTGGCGGCCAAGCGTCGGCGCTGGTCGTCGGTGAATCGGATCCGCTTGGCTTTGAGCTGCTCGCGGAGGACGCGGTCTTCTTCGGTTAGGTAGGCGAGGATGTCTTGCTGTTGTCGATTCATCCACCCAGCCAGTGCGAGGACGATGAGCTGCCATGTGTGAAGGATCATGGGCGTCATACTACCGTCCCACGTGGCTTTGGGGCAGGCCGAACTGGATGTCTCAGGGATCCACGAAACTGCTTGCTATCGCAAGACTTGGGCTGCGGCTGAATATTGGGACCATACGAGTTCCCGGGCTTCGTCCGCTACTGCGATGGATTCGAGCCGAATTCTGGCCTGGAAACTACCAGATCCTGCCGCCATCGAGCGGCATAAGTGCTTGTTTAAGCCCAAGATCGTGATAGGATCAGCAGAAAGGCCTGGGGCGGTCGTGGGCCTGCTCCGGTTGGCAACGCCGGTCCGGACGAACTGGCAAGCGGGCCGTCCGTTGGCTCGCGCGGGAGACGTTTGTGAGGAAGAATCGAATTCCCAAGTCGTTACGTCGGGTTGGGTTTCTGCTGGGCTTCGTCGGCGGTGCGCTGATTATCCTGATGTTGCTCAGCGCGTTCGGCGCGCTGGTCGCGCCGGATATCGACGCCAAGCCGACGGAGTACTCCGACACCGAAGAGATGCCCATCCGTGACCCGGAAGACATGAAGTTCGACAAGGACAACCCCACGAAGGTCCATGTCGATGTCCCCCAGAGCCAGATCGACCAGGCCAAGGCCCACTACCCCGAAGGCAAGGACTACGTCCCGGCCGAGCTGGCGGCGAAGCTGGTCGAGCAGGGCAAGCTGCCTGCCTGGTACCCCCGCGGCGAATCGCCCCTGGTCGCCGAACTGGTCGACCCCGACGCCGGCAGCGAAGACGTCGAGGAACTGGTCAAGGCCGGCAAGCTGCCGCCGGTGGCGGTGCGGGTCGGGCCCGAACCGATCGTGCTCAAGGGCGTCGACGGCATCGGCAAGTACGGCGGCACGTGGTTCCGCGCGGGCACGTCGATCCAGGAGGTCGGGCACGTGCTCCATCGGGCCGTGGGGCCCGGGCTGTTCCAGTGGTCGCCCCAAGGCAAGCCCATCCGACCGCACTTCGCCAAGAGTCTCACGCCGCTCAACGGCGGCAAGGAGTTCATCCTGACGTTGCGGAAGGGCATCCGCTACTCCGACGGCCACGAAGTCGATGCCGGCGACATCCTGTATTGGTGGCGCCACGAGCAGCTCGACATGAAGGCCGGAGGCGGAGCGCCGCCGCCATGGATGGTCCAGGGCGGAAAAGGCGGCGAGATCGAACCGGTCGAAGGCGACAAGTACAGCGTCAGGTTCACCTTCGCCAGCCCCTACGGACTGTTCAAGGAGGTGCTGGCCGCGAAGGCCGAAATCCTCAGCTCGCCCGAGCATTACCTCAGGCAGTTCCACCCGACCCTCGGCGACGAGAAGGTCAAGGCCAAGGCCAAGGCCGCCCACGGCGTCGCCGACGAAAGCGGCTTGTACGGAATGATGCGCTGGTCGACCAATCCGGAAAAGCCCTCCCTGGGGCCGTGGATCTACCGCCGGGTCCAGACCGTGCCGCCCATCGCCCTGGTCCGCAACCCGTTCTATCCGGCTGTCGACGCGGAGGGCAATCAGTTGCCCTATGTCGACCAGATCATCTTCAGCGTCAAGATGGACAAGATGATCGCCCAGGCGGTCACCAGCGGCAAGATCACCATGCAGGCCGAGAAGTTGCGGCTCCGGGACTACACCGAACTGATGAGCCGCCGCAAGGAGAACGGCTACGAAATCTACCACTGGTACCCCGGCCAGCGGTCCACCATCGTGATCTTCCCCAACATGGTTCGCCTGGAACTCGATTCCGACCCGACCACCACGTGGAAAGCGGAGATCCTGCGCGAAAAGCGGTTCCGGCAGGCGCTGTCCCTGGCGATCGACCGCCAGCAGTGCATCCGGGCCGAGAACAAAGGCTGGGGCAAGCCGTCACAGGTCCTCCCGGGGCCCATGTCGGCATACCACGTGCCCAGGACCCTTGAGGAAACCTACGCCAACCACGACCCGGCCAAGGCCAATAAGCTCCTGGACGACCTGTGGCGCGACCTGGGCGGCGACCCGACCCGCCGCGACGCCGAGGGGTACCGTACCTTCCCCAACGGCAAGAGGATGCTGTTCTACCTGGACTACTGCGAGAACACCGGCATCGGGCCGTGCCAATTCGTCGTCGACGACTGGGCCAAGGTCGGCGTCCGCGTGATACTCCGGCACCGGGCGCGAAGCCTTTTCATTCAGGACAAGAACACCGCCAACTTCGACATCAACGTCTACTACTCCGGCTGCGAGATCCAGCCGCTGCTGTCCTCGGAGATGTTCGTCCCCACCACCTCCGGCGCGTACTACGCCACGCGGTGGGGCAAGTGGTACTACAAGGGCGGCTTCTACGGCATGGAGAGGGCCAGGCGGGAACGCAGCGCGATCCCGGTGCCCAAGAACCATGTCATGTACAAGGCGATCGAGTATTACGAGAAGGCACGCGGCGCCACCACGCTCCCCGAGCAGCGCAAGTGGTTCACCAAAGTGCTCGACATCGCCGCCGAGAACGTCTGGACCATCAGCATCTCCACGCCGCCGCCGCACCTGGTGGTGGTCAAGAACGGCTTCCGCAACGTGCCGCGCAAGGCCATCGCCGGCGACGCCTGGACCATCCCGATGCCGGCGGCCATGGCGCCCGAGACGTTCTACTTCGAGAACGAATCCGACCGGCGACACTCCCCCGGCGCGCGGGCGGCCCTGCTCGATTCGATCCGCGAAACCGAGCCCATGGCCGTCGACGCCAAGGCCGCCGAGACTTCCGGCTGGGTCGCCAAAGCCGTACGGTGGACGATCCTGACCATTGTGATCCTGGCCGTGACGCTGGCCGTCGTGCGGCATCCCTACATCGCCCGTCGCCTGTTGATTATGGTCCCGACGCTCCTGATCATCTCGGTCAGCGCGTTCGTCATCATCCAGTTGCCGCCGGGCGACTTCCTCTCGGCCCGCGTGCTTCGGCTGGAGGAGGCCGGAATGGGGCCCGAGCAGATCGAGAGCGGCCTGCGGGAACTGAGGCGCATCCACCACTACGACGACCCGAGTTGGAAGCAATACTGCTGGTGGATGGGCGTCTTCTGGTTCCTGCCCTCGGAGGACCAGGCCGTCGAGGACGGCGGGTTCTTTGCTCGACGCGGAATGTTCAGCGAGCAGAACGCCGGGCTGCTGCAGGGCAACCTCGGCCGGTCGATGGAGAACGACAAGAAGATCAACGACCTCGTCGGCGATCGGATCGCGCTGACGTTCTTCATCTCGCTCGGGACGGTGCTGTTCACCTGGGCGATTGCCATCCCGATCGGCATCTACTCGGCCGTCCGGCAGTATTCGGTCGGCGACTACGTCTTCACGCTGGTCGGCTTCATCGGCATGTGCGTGCCTGGGTTCCTGCTGGCGCTGGTGCTGGCGGCGGTGACCAACATCGAGGGGCTGTTCTCCGCGGAATTCGTCGGCCAGCCCGAGTGGAACATCCCCAAGGTGATCGACCTGCTCAAGCATATATGGATCCCGGTCATCGTCATGGGCGTCACCGGCACGGCCGGGATGATCCGCGTGATGCGGGCGAACCTGCTGGATGAGTTGAAGAAGCCCTACGTCACCACGGCGATGGCCAAGGGCGTCCGGCCGGTGAAGTTGCTGTTCAAATATCCCGTCCGCATGGCGCTGAATCCGTTCATTTCGACGATCGGCGGGCTGTTCCCCCGGCTGATCTCGGGCGGTTCGATCGTGGCGATCGTCCTGGCGTTGCCGACGGTGGGGCCGTTGATGCTGACGGCCCTGTTCAGTCAGGACATGTACACGGCGGGGTCGATGTTGATGGTGCTGAGCCTGCTGGGCGTGCTGGGCACGTTGGTCAGCGACCTGCTGCTGTTATGGCTGGATCCGCGAATCCGGTTCAAAGGAGGTTCGCGATGAGCAGCCTGCCCACCGCGCCACGTGCCGACGAGAAGGCCGACATCGCGACGCTGTCGCAACGGCAGTTGATCTGGCTGCGCTTCCGCAAACACAAGCTGGCGCTGGTCGCGATGTTCGTGATTCCGTCTTTGTACATCGTGGCGATCTTCGCCAACTTCTTCACGCCGATGGATACCGACGCGAAGTATCTCGACTTCGGCAACTGCCCGCCGCAGGCGGTGCGGTTCAGCTTCGCACACGGTGGGTTCTACACGCCCCTGCTGAAAGTGCACGTCGACCCGGTCACGTTGCGGAAGACCTACGTCCGCGACGGCGACAACGTGATCAAGCTGGGTTTCTTCGTCCGCGGCCACCAGTACAAGCTGCTGGGCCTGATCCCCTGCCGGACGCACTTGTTCGGCGTCGATCCGGACAAGAACGGTTGGACGGGCGAAAGCCAGGTCAAGCCGTTCTACTTCCTGGGCGCCGACCGGCACGGCAAGGACATCTTCAGCCGACTGATCCACGGCGCCCGCGTGTCGCTGTCGGTCGGGCTGGTGGGCATCGCGGTGACGTTCGTCCTGGGCCTGACGATCGGCGGGATCAGCGGGTACGTCTCCGGGCGGACGGACATGCTGATCCAACGCTTCTGCGAGATCATCAACTCCTTCCCGCGCCTGCCGATGTGGCTGGCGCTGGGCGCGGCGGTGCCGACCGACTGGACGCCGCTGCAGACGTACTTCGGCATCACCGTGGCGCTGAGCCTGCTGAGCTGGACGGGCCTGGCCCGGGTGGTGCGCGGGAAGATTCTCTCGCTCCGCGAGGAGGACTACGCCACGGCGGCCCGCCTGCTGGGGGCCAGCCACGGGCGGATTCTCTACCGCCACCTGCTGCCGGGGTTCACCAGCCACATCATCGTCTCGCTGACGATGGCCGTTCCTGGCGTAATCCTGGGCGAAACGTCGCTGAGCTTTTTGGGGCTGGGCCTGCGCGATCCGGTGGTTAGTTGGGGCGTGATGCTGCAGGACTGCATGGACATCGAGGCCGTCCGCTTCTACCCCTGGCTGATGGCGCCGGTGATTATGATCATCGCCACGGTGCTGTGCTTCAACTTCCTCGGCGACGGCCTGCGCGACGCGGCCAACCCGTATTCGGCACAATGAGGAGGCCCTGTGCGGGACCAAGGACTTCGTGGGCCCGACTTGACGGCTGCATCCGGCTGTTGGCCCGGCACGGGGCGATCTGGGTCAACATCCCTGACGACACCGCCGCGGCCGTGGTGAGGCACCTTGAGCGTCGCGGGCTGGCGATGGTCAACTGGTGCATCTGGCACTTCCGGTTCGGCCAGTGCCGGAAGACCAACTTCATCGTGTCGAAGACCCACGCCCTGTACTTCGTCAAGGACAGAGACCGCCGCATCTGGAACGCGGAGGCCGTGCTGGAGCCCTCCGACCGTGCCGCAGTCTACGGGGACCCTCGGACCCAGCAGACGGATACCCCCGGTCGCCGGGTGCCCCTGGACGTGTGGTACGGCCAATACTGGGGCCGCGTTCAGGGCAACAGCAGGGAGCGCCGGCCGGGTCACCAGAACCAGTTGCCCGAAGTCTACCTTCACCGCGTCATCGCGGCCTGCTCGGGCGAAGGTGACTTGGTGCTCGACCCGTTCCTGGGCAGCGGGACAACGGCCACCGTCGCCCGGGCCATGGGTCGCCGTTCGATCGGGATCGAATACGACCGCCGGACAGCCCGATCGGCCTTCTGCCGCATCAAGGAAGGGCCGGTCCGCGACTTGCCTGGTTGCCGGGCTTGCGTCCTTGCGGAGGCGGATGATATCCTGACGCTATAGTGCGGCAGATAGCCGACGCGTGGGCGGTTCCGCTTCTACTATTCCCTACTAATCAACTACGTTTTCGTTATCAGTAGCGGGGCCGCGAATTCGTGGAAATGGAGCTTCCGATGGACAGGCCGGCGTTGCAGGAACGTGTCATGCCGTTGCTTCCAACGCCGTGCTGTGTTGAGTCTCGACCGGGTGGGAAGGTCCGGCTGATCGGCGGCGATCCCGGCGAGGTCATCGTGACGCTCGGGGCGGGCACCGTAGCTGTGGCCGCGTTCACCGTTGACTGGGACGGCCCTGCCAAGCCGGTTGTGATCGGGGACCCCGTCGCCACGTCCACCATCGCCGAGTACCCGTCGTCCGGCGAACTCCTCGATGCGGTCGCGTCGGCTGTCCGAGACGCCCGGGCTCGTCGGCTGGCAACCTACCAGAAGTGCAGCCGGTGCGGGGAGACCACGCCCCCCGAGTGGATGCACGACCGACACATCTGCCAAGAGTGTGCGGTGCGATACTTGGGTGTCGTCTATTAAGGAGGTCAACCATGGACCGACTGGTCGCCGCCGTCCGAGAACTGAAAGAGCACGACGCGGACATTGCCCGGTTCTACGACGCCTCGGTGGTGCCCCAGGTGCGGCCCGGGCTGTCGCCCGTTGAGACGCTGAAGGACATCTTTGCCGCGTCGGTGAGCGAAAGGCGTGGGGCCTCCCGAAAGCGGGGCCGCGAGGCCGTGCTCGCTTTCGAGCCGATCTCTCCCGAGCTACACAGGCTGGCGGAGGGCACGGCGGACCCAGCGGCGGCCTGCCAGCAGGTGTTCGAACGGCTTTGCCTGTTGCCCCAGATCGACCAGAAGATCGCGGCGATGTTCATGAAGTTCGTCGTCAACGTCTTCCACCTGTGGCCGCACTTCCGCCCGCACCTCTACGTCCCGTTGGATCGCGTCGTGCTGAAGCTTCTCACGACGAAGCTGATGGTGGGCCGCGATCTCCCCGACCAGTCACCCGGGGTTAAGTTCATGTTCTCCGGATGGGCCGAAAGCCCGTGAGTGACTGATAGGAAATTTGGTTTTGCGTATCCACCTCGGGCCGGCGTGCGGCTCTGCCGCGGGGCGGGGGGTTTACGGCGACCCCATGCTGTGGATGAACTGCGTGTCCAGCGTCCATTCGCCAAGGTCGTTGAAGGATTCCGCCTCGATCAGAAGGGCATGTTCGTTCATGGGACCTTTCTCTGCATTTCTGCCATCGGCTTCAACTTAAAGTACTTGATACTAAGTCCTTTATTCGGGGTTTTCTGGGTATATAAGATCTGGTTTTTTCCCTCTTTCAATTCGAGTTCAACGGGTTCGGTGTCCATCCAGTCGGCTTTGGTGTACGGAATGTCGACATCCACGAGAGTTCTCCTGTTGACGCGAAGCAGGAAT
>SDBU01005252.1_pt1 | contig 15567 bp, 11 predicted proteins | sample 2277071 | NCBI WGS metagenome assembly SDBU01 (sample SAMN10397929, study PRJNA504765) | marine sediment metagenome | isolation source: marine sediment core GS08_GC12, 126 cmbsf | place: Arctic Ocean: Gakkel Ridge, Loki's castle | collected 2008
CGGAACATCGCGAGCGCGGTCTCGACGGACGTGCCGACGCAGTCGTTTCTCGTGTCCACGAGTGCGACGCGCTTGATCTCCACCGGAAGGATGCGCGAGAAGTGGAGCATCGCCTCGGCGCAGTCGCCGAGGAACGACAGGATGTAGGAGTGTGATACGGTGCCGCCGCCCGCGCCGCCCCACCACTCGCCCTGCGCCTCGGTGGTAATCATGGCGGGCAGCTCGCCGCCCTCGTCGTGGTTGTAGCGGTCCACCCCGACCTTGTAGGCGTAGCCGTCGGCGCTCTGGGTCTCCGGAAGGTCATAGCGGGCGCAGAACAAGAACACGGGTTTGCCCGCTGCCGCCTGAAGCATCTCGTAGGTGTTCGTTGCGATCCTCGTCTGCCGGGCGAGCACGCCGAGGATAGGTGTCTCGAGGACCGCGAAGTCGCGGTATCGGCCCCGGATCTTCAGCGCCGGGATCCACGGCTTGATCGGCATCCCGTCATGCACGGCGTCAACTTCGAGCCGGGAGGCTGTGTTCTGGAACGCGCCCGCGTCGTCGAAAAAGCCGGTGCACTGCTTCAGGATGGCGATGGCATGGTCCACGCCGCACGCGACGGAGAACGGCTCGCGCTTGGTGAAGCACTGCATCTCGACCTCGATATCGCCGACCTCTAGCGACGACAGATCGAAGCCTTTCTCGGCCAGATCGGGGCACTCGCCCTGGAAGCGGTATCCTTCGGCAGCGAGCGCGGAGAGGATGTTGCGAGCGTTCAGGAAGTAGGCGTCGGTGTATCGCCCCTCGCGCATGCGGGGGTCGAGCTGAAAGACCGAGGGATCAAGCCGTCCATCGTCCGCCATGAGCAGTCCTCCTAACGGGATTGCGTCGCGCAGGGGAGGAGCCCTATTGTCAGTATATTGCGGACGCATAACATTGCAAGAAGCAGGGGCACTGCAAGATGCGGTTCTTGAGATATCCGGGCCCGCCGATTAGAATCAACTATCGAGGAAAGGCCTGCTGTTTCAGTGGTGTCGCTCGGGGACAGGTGGCTATTATGTTGCTGCGGGGCGGAATGCCTCCGGGTAACGATAAGGGTGGGCTGCCGAGGAGGGGCCGATGGATGTGATGGTGAAGCGAAGGACAAGGTGGCTGCTTATCTTAATTGGCGTCATGTTCGTTCTCTCAGTGCTCACGCTCTGGCTGTTTTCCAGGCTGATGGCGGATGAACCCCCGCCGAACGACGAGGATTTGCGCATCTCCCTTCTTGACATACCGGACGAGGAGAATGGCTTCTATTATTTCGAGCAGGCCGCTGAGAAGGTCTACTGGCCTGAGGACAAGGAGGATGTGCTCCTGGCCATGCTTAAGGGGGAGGAAGAGCTGGATGCCGAGCTGGTCCAGGAGGTCTTAGCGAAGAACCGGGAGGCATTCGAGCTTCTGGAGCAAGGCCTTGGGTGTTCCCGCTACGTGATCCGGCAAATGCCTCAGATGATCGACGAATATCCTTATCTTCAAGGCTGGCGATATATTGCATATCTGATGTGCCTGCGCTGTTTGCTGCTTTTCGAAGGCGGCCAAGAGAAGGAGGCTTTCGATCAGGCGCTTGCAATCGTCAGGTTCGGCCACATGATGGAGGGATCACGCGGCACCCTCGTCCATTACCTGGTCGGACTTGCGATCAAGACCTTAGCTGCGGAACAGTTCATAATGATTGTGCACGATTCTTCGCTGGCCGCGCAAGACCTGAGCCCATACATCAAACGGCTGGCTCCATACACGCCGGATAGGGAGGCCCTGGCGGATGTCCTAAAGATTGAGTACATGTTGAGCACGCGGGTGCTGCAGGATGTGTGTGAGGGCAAGATGCCACCAGAATTTTGGCGTGAGATTGGCAGGGAGGTCCCTCCGAAGTTGGGAACCAGCTACGCGCTTTACCAGCCGAACCGGTCCCGGAGAATCTTCGCAGACGCGTTTAGGATCTTGATAGCCAATGTTCCGAAGCCAGCCTCCGAGCACATTCGGCCTTCCGAACAATTGGAAGAAGACTTAGGGGGCGGGCGTATTCGCACGATCAAGCTTGTGCTTCGCGGCAGCGCCATAGCCCGCGGGCTTTGTGCGCTCAGCATGCCGGCATTTGAAAAGACCTTGATAAAAAGATGTCACCGAGAAGCTTCTCTGTCCGCCATTCGCTGCCTGATTGCCATTAAGTGCTATAAGGCCGAGACCGGCAGGCTGCCGGACTCGCTCGAACAGCTCGTGCCGGATTACCTCGCTGAAGTGCCCAAAGACCCGTTTGACGGCCAGAACCTCAGGTATTCTGCGGAGGAGAGAATCGTCTATTCCGTCGGCGAGGACTTCCAGGATTCCGGCGGCTCTGAGGAGACGGACATATACGACCCGGACGAACCCACCTTCAGGATCGAGTTCTAGGCGATCATCGGCAGGCAGCAGATCAGGCTTCCCGCATCGGCCCTCACCAAGAAAACGCCCCACCTTAGCGCCCACCAGAGCGTTTGGAAAAGGGCCAGCCCTGTTGTAGAATGGTTCCGCCCTGCCGCACAAAGCTGTCCGGGGCGCACCTGCAGGGGCTTAGCAATGAGAATCCTTGGTATAGATACTTCCTGCGACGATACGGCCTGCGCGGTTGTGGAGGACGGGGAGCGGATACTCTCCAACGTCGTCAGCAGCCAGGACTGGCTCCATGAGCGATTTGGCGGGGTGGTGCCCGAGATCGCGTGCAGGGCGCACATGGAGACGATCCTGCCCGTCATGCAGCAGGCGGCGGACGATGCGGGCGTGGACCTCCGCTCGATTGACGCGGTGGCCGTGACCACGACGCCGGGGTTGATAGGCGCCCTGCTGATCGGCGTGACGGCCGCCAAGGCCGCAGGTTGGGCCCTCGAGGTCCCGCTGATCGCGGTGGACCACCTTCAGGCGCACATATACGCGGCCTGGCTTGCGGACGATAAGCCGGCACTGCCCGCGGTGAGCCTGGTAGCCAGCGGCGGTCACACGAGCCTGTACCTGACGCAGGGGCCGCTGAGGCACGAACTGCTTGGCTCGACGACCGACGACGCCGCCGGCGAGGCGTTCGATAAGGTGGCCAACATCCTGAAGCTCGGCTACCCCGGTGGGCCCGCGATCGAGCGGGTCGCTGCGGAGGGCAATCCCAGGGCGGTCGAGTTCCCGCGAACGTGGCTCGCTCGTGAGGGCTTTGACTTCAGTTTCAGCGGGATAAAGACGGCCGTCCTCTACCATTGCCTGGGGCAGAACGCCTCGAAGGAGGACATCGCGCGGGCCGACTACAGCCCCGAGTTCGTGGCGGACGTGGCCGCCAGCTTTCAGCAGGCCGTCGTTGACGTGCTTGTGGGCAAGACGTGCGCGGCCGCCGAGCGGACGGGTGCGGCGGGCGTGATCATCGGCGGCGGCGTGGCGGCCAACGGGCCGCTCAGGCGCAGGATCTGCGAGGATGCCTCGCGCATGGGCTTCAAGGTGACGCCGGCCCCGCTGGAGCTGTGCCGTGACAACGCGGCGATCGTCGCGGGGCTGGCCTTCCATCATCACGCCGCCGGCGAGATAGCCCCGCTTTCGGTGGCGGCAAGCCCGTGAGGAGCGCCGCCCGCACACTAGGGAGGATAAAACCGCGGTGGAAGACGAAGGCATAAGACGGCTGCTTGAGGACGTGAGCGAAGGGCGCAAAACGGTGGCGGAAGCCATGCAGAAGCTGCGCCATCTGCCGTTCGAGGACATCGGCTTCGCCAAGATTGACCATCACCGCGCGCTTCGGTGCGGCGCGCCGGAGGTGATCTTCTGCGAGGGCAAGACCCCCCAGCAGGTGGCGCAGATCGCCGAGCGGATCGCCGCGCGTGGCCATACGGTGCTGGCAACCCACGCAGACGCCGGCCAGTATGAGGCGGTGTGGGCCGCCCTGCCGGAAGCGACCTACAACGCCGAGGCGCGATGTGTGGTGGCGCAGAAGCAGAAGCCTGAGCTCCGCGGGCTCGTCGTGGTGGTCACCGGGGGGACGAGCGACCTTCCCGTGGCCGCGGAGGCCACCGTGACGGCGGAGGTGTTCGGCGCGCGGATCGAGCTGATCGGGGACGTCGGCGTGGCCGGCATACACCGGCTGCTGGGGCACGTCGAGCGGCTCCAGGAGGCGAACGCAATAGTCGCCGTAGCCGGCATGGAGGGGGCGCTGCCGAGCGTGGTGGGCGGGGTCGTCGCAAGGCCGGTGATCGCCGTCCCAACCAGCGTGGGCTACGGAGCGAGCTTTCAGGGCATAGCCCCGTTGCTCACCATGCTCAACAGTTGCGCCGCAGGGGTCGCGGTGGTGAACATAGACAACGGTTTCGGCGCGGGCTACCTGGCCGCCATGATCAACGAGATGGCCGTAGGGGGACCGGAGGGGACGGGGCCGCAGCGGGAGAAGGGCCATGCAGACTGAGAATAATGAGCTTCCGAAGCTGCCTCAGCGGCGGCCCGAGGCCCACAAGGGCGATTTCGGCCATGTGCTGGTGGTGGCCGGTTCACCGGGGATGAGCGGCGCCGGCTGCATGGCGGCAGCTGCGGCTCAGAGGGCCGGGGCCGGACTGGTGACCCTCGCCCTGCCGCGCAGTCTGAACCTGGTGGCTGAGAGCGCGCTCTGGAGTGTCATGTCCATGCCGCTTCCAGAGACGGCTGAGGGCTCGCTCGGGGCGCAGGCCGCACGGTGCATCATGGCTGCCGCCGACCGCTTCGACGTGTTTGCAATCGGTCCCGGCCTGCGCACCGCGGAGGAGACCCGGCAGATGGTGCGCGTGCTCGTGCGCGAGCTGAGGGCGCCGGTCGTTGTTGACGCGGACGGGCTAAACGCCCTGGCAGGGCATCCGGAGGCGCTACGCGAACGGGAGGCGCCGACGATCCTCACCCCCCATCCGGGCGAGATGAGCAGGCTTGCCGGCTGCTCAAGCGCCGCTGAAGTTCAGGCGGACCGCGCCGGAGTGGCACGGGGCTTTGCACGCGACAATGGCGTGCTGGTCGTCCTGAAGGGCCACGGGACCGTGGTGACGGACGGTGAGCGGCTCTATGTCAACGACACCGGCAGCCCGGGGATGGCAACAGGCGGCATGGGGGACGTGCTCACGGGCCTGATCGCAGGGCTGTTGTGCCAGGGCCTGGAGGCCTTCGACGCCGCGCGTCTGGGGGTATTCGTGCACGGCCTGGCCGGGGAGATCGCGGCGGAGCAGATGGGGGAACTGTCGCTGATCCCCGAGGATGTGCTGCAAAGGGCGCCCGGTGTGCTGGCTGCGCTTGAGAGGGTGAGCCTTCGGACCGAGGGGCAGACGGTGCCGGCCGATCTGGTCCAGGAGGAAGCGAGGGGACCCGGAGCGGGCAGCCGATAAAACCTTCATCTGCGCGCACAGGCGACAAACCGCCCGCTGCTCGCGCGTTGCGCCCGCCAATACTTGATTTTGCCCCCCTTTATCCTATAATTCTTAACGAGGTGCGGAGCTTAAGCCACTCGGTCTGCTCGGTTCGGATCAGGTGTGAAGGGGCCCGGACGGGTTCTTCGCTGTGGCCAGGAGAAGAACATGAAGATAGGGGTTGCCTACTATCCGGAACACTGGCCCGAGGAACGCTGGTCGGTTGACGCGCGGATGATGCGTGAGATGGGAATTGATGTGGTTCGGATGGGAGAGTTCGCCTGGTCGCTCCTGGAACCGAAACGCGAGCGGTTCGAGATGGACTGGCTCGAAGGGGCTGTGGAGGTGCTCGCGGAGCAGGGCCTGACGGTCATACTGTGCACACCGACTGCTGCGCCTCCGGGCTGGCTGTTCCAACGTCACCCGGGCATGCTGCCGGAGGACGCAGACGGACGACGCTGGCATGTCGGCAGCCGACGGCACGTCTGCCTGAACAAGCCTGCCTACCTTAAGTACGCCCGCCGGATCGTGACGGAGCTGGCCAAGAGATTCGGCCGCAATCCGCACATCTACGCCTGGCAGGTGGACAACGAGCTGGGCTGCCACGCAAGCGGCGTGTGCTACTGCGGCGCTTGCGAGCTGGCCTTACACCACTGGCTCAAGCGCCGCTACGGCACCGTCGAGAGGTCGAACTTGAAGTGGGGGACGGCTTTCTGGAGCCAGAGGTTTAGCGATTGGCAGGAGGTCTCGGCCCCCAGGCGGACGCCCGCCGGCCCACATCCGTCGCTGGCGCTGGATTACCAGCGCTTCGTTTCGGCCACTTACAGGTCTTTCCTGGCAGAGCAACGGGAGATCATCAAGCAATACGCCAGCCGGGACGTGATCGTGACCACGAATTCCGCCGGCCCGCTCTCGCTGGCTCATATCAACCATTTCTCCCTGGCTTCAGCCCAGGATGTGGCAGCGCTGGACAACTATCCTGCCGACGCATCGCGCCTCGAGGAGACGGCGCTTAACCTGGATCTTACGCGCTCCCTGAAGCGCAAGCCGTTCTGGGTGTTGGAGCAGCAGGCGGGCGCCACGCTGCTTGCGGGTCATGCCAGTCAACCCCGGCCCGGCCAGTTGCGGCTCTGGTCTTACGGGGCGGCAGCACGTGGGGCCGAACTGATCTCGTATTTCCGCTGGAGGACATGCAACTTCGGTCAGGAGATGCACTGGTACGGAATCCTCGATGCCGACGGGACGCCGCGGCGCCGTTTTGCGGAACTCAAACAGACCATCTCAGAGCTCAAGGAGCGCGCGCAGCTCTGGGAAGGTCGTCTGCCGCAGGCCGACGTGGCTCTGTTGGTGGACTACGATTCCGCCTGGGCGCTCGGGGCGACGCCTCTTGGGCTGAAGCTGGACTACTTCGCACATCTGCGCACGCTCTACGAGCTGCTGCGCGGCATCGGTGTGCAGGTGGATTTCGTTCCGCCGGGGGGCGAGCTGGCCGACACTCGAGTTCTCGTCGTTCCGATGCCCTTCATATGCACTGAGCAGTTGGCCAAACAACTGGAGGTCTACACCTACGAGGGCCACAGGGTGCTGGTGACGGCGCCGGCGGGCTACAAGACCCAGGAGAACACGGCAGCGGAAGGCTCCCCACCGAACGCGCTGACGGATCTGCTCGGTGTCGAAGTTGTCGAGCACGACGTCCTCGGCCCTGACGGGGCCAACGCTGTGGTGCTGGGAGAGGGCGGCCAGAGCTTCCCTACGGGACGGTTTTGCAGCGTCATCGAGCTGCGCGGCGCGAAAGCCATCGGCACCTACGGGGGAGAGTTCTACGCCGGCTCACCCGCCATTACGAGCAGAGCCGTGGGCCAGGGCGAGGCCTACTTCGTAGGGCCCACGTGCGTGCGCGAGTGCTACGGGGCCATCCTCAGGCGGGTTCTGAAGGAGGCCGGCGTCAGGACCTGTGAGTGGTCTTCGGCCAGCGTTGAGGTGGTGCCGCTGAAGGGATCTTCCGATGAGCAGCAGATCTTCGTGCTCAACCATTCTCCGGAACCGGTGACTCTCGCCCTGCCTGAAGGGTCGAGTTGCAAGGAGATGCTTACGGATCGGGAGTGCAGCGGTACGGTGACGCTCCAGGGCTACGACGTCGCGCTTCTGAGCATGTAGTGCACGCGGCTGCGGTGGGGGCACGTTGGCCCTGACCATCCATTTCTGGGGGCTGCCGCCCCTCGTGAGCACCTGTTGCATGGCGCTTTGTGACACAACCTGCATAGAGCCGGACGGCGACTTCGAGCGCTTGCTCACTGTGCTGCGGCGCGAGGGCGAGCCGGACCGCGTGCCCTTCTTCGAGCTCTTCTCTAACATCGAGAGCCAGGTGATGGGCGAGGCTGCCCCGCAGCACGGCTCCGGGCCGGCTGAGTCGGAGATGTGCCGCCACATCCGGCATCAGCACCGGCTCGGGTACGACTACGTGAGCTGGCGAGCGGGAGGCTTCGGGTTTGCCCGTCCTGAGCGAGCCAGAGGGCAGACCCGGCAGGGCGAACGGAGCTACGTGCGTGCCGCCGACAGCCTGATCGGCTCCTGGGGGGACTTCGAGGCCTATCCCTGGCCCGATGTGGGCGCCGCGGACTACTCGGGCCTGGATGAGGTGGCCGGGCAGCTTCCCGAGGGCATGAAGATCATTCCGGCTTTCAGCGGGGTTCTGGAGAACGCGATGTGGATCATCGGCTACGAGGTGCTCAGCCGCCTGCTTTTCGAGGACAGGGGGCTTGTGCGGGCGTGCTTCGACGCCGTGGGCCGCCGGATATGCGACTACTTCAGCGGGTGCGTGGCTCATCCTGCGGTGGGGGCGATCGTGATGGGGGATGACATGGGATTCAAGACCCAGACGATGATCTCGCCCCGTGATCTGAGGGACTTCGTCTTCCCATGGCACGAGGAGATATGCTCCGTAGCCCGCAGGGCGGGCAAGCCGGCCATTCTCCATTCGTGTGGGAATCTGCTGGAGGTGATGGATGACATTATTGCCTGCGGGTGGGATGCCCGGCATTCATTTGAGGATCAGATCGAGCCGGTCTGGGAGGCCAAGAGGCGCTGGGGCGACCGTATAACTGTGCTGGGCGGGTTCGATATGGACAAGATCGCGCGTTTCTCCCCCGATCAGGTGCGCCGGCACACTCGGGAGCTGATGCAGCGCTGCGCCCCTGGAGGGGGTTGGGCGCTGGGCACCGGCAACTCCGTGGCGAACTACGTGCCGCCAGAAAACTTCGTGGCGATGCTCGATGAAGGTTACCGGTACTGCCGGACGTCTGCGCGGAGGTAACCGGATGGATGCCATCTTCCTGGCCGGAGGCTACGCGACGCGCATGTATCCGTTGACGCTCGACCGGCCGAAGGCGCTCCTGCCGGTGGGGGGCCGACCGATCCTCGACTACCTTGTGGACGTGCTCGAGGCCGAGAAGCAGATCAGGCGCATCTTTCTGGTGAGCAACGCGAAGTTCGCCGGGCAGTTCTGCGACTGGGCGGCCACGCGCGCGCTGAAGACGCCACTTACGGTCCTGAACGACGGCACCACCTCCAACGAGGACCGGCTCGGCGCCATCGGCGATCTACAGTTCGTGCTCGACCATGCGGACGTTGAGGCCGCCGACGGCGTATACGTGATGGGCACCGACAACCTGCCGCGCTTTGATATGACGCAGATCATCCACCTGTCGCGCGCACGCGGCGCGAGCGCTATCTTCACCTATCATGAGGACGACCACGAGCGGCTGCATCGCATAGGGGTTGTGGTCCTGGACGATACGGGCCGGGTCATTGACTTCGAGGAGAAGCCCCGGGAGCCCAAAAGCAACCTCGGTGTTCCCCCGTTCTACGTCTATGCGCCCCGGGCCGTAGGGCTGATCGGGCGCTATCTGGAGGAGGGCAACAATCCGGATGCCCCCGGCCACCTGGCGGCCTGGATGATCCATCGCTGCCCCGTCTACGCGTGCCTGGTCGAGCAGGGCGTCTACGACATAGGCACGCGTGAGAGCTACGAGGCCGTGCGCCGGGAGTTCGAGCGCGACAGGTGAGTCCAGCCGCTTCGTTTGACAGGGAGGCCTGCCCTGTTATCATAGTCCGCCTGTCCGCTGACGGCCTCTGCCCGTCAGCCCGGGCCGGGGATCATGTCGAGCGAGTTCTGTTTTCCGCACGGTTCAGAAGCGAGGAGCGACGATGGGAGGCTATGAGCTTCGCCCTATAGCGGCACTTCTGCGGGCGGCCGAGACGTCCAGTCAGGCCGGCAAGCCTGCGGCCATAGGCGCCTTCAACGTGAACTTCTTCACCCAGGCCGAGGGGGTGCTGGAAGGCCTCCGAAGGGGTAACGCCCCGGCGATCATCCAGGCATCAAAGGGCGCCAACAAGTTCCAGGGTGGCCCTGACAAGATCTTCTACATGGTCACCAAGGCGATGGAGACAGGCGAGCATCGCCTGCCGGTTGGGTTGCACCTCGACCACGGCAACGTCGAGGCGGGCGAGGAATGTGCCGACAGCGGGTACACGGGCATCATGATTGACGCAAGCGAGCATTCTTTCCACGAGAACTACGCGATCACGCGCGGCATGGTCGCCTATGCCCATCCCAAGGGTGTCGGCGTCGAGGGGGAATACGGCCAGCTCAGCGGCGTCGAGGAGGACATATCCCGCCAGGAGACCGTCTACGCCGACCCGGCGCTGGTCCCGACGTTCTTCCGCAAGACCAACGCCGACGCCCTCGCCGTCGCTTACGGCACTTCCCATGGACCTAACAAGGGCACCAACATTGAACAGCTTAAAATGGAGATCGTCCGTGACAGCTATGAGAACCTGGTCAAGGAGGGGCTGAACAACGACCATTTCCTGGTCGGTCACGGCTCCTCGACCGTTCCGCAGGACCTGGTAGAGGAGATCAACGAGTTCGGCGGCGATATCAGGGACGCGCAGGGAGTGCCGCTGGAAAAGATCAGGGAGGGCATCGCCTTCGGCCTGCGCAAGATCAACATAGACACCGACCTGCGGCTGGGCATCACGGCCACGAGCCGGAAGTTCTTCAGTGAGAATCCGTCAGCGGCAAAGGTAGAGACCCTCGCCGGCGTCAAGGCGGCGCTGGATGAAAAGCTCGGCGCCATTGACCCGAGGGAATACCTCGGGGCGATAAAGCCGTTCGAGATCCTGCGCGAGCCACCTCAGGAGAGCGGCGTGCAGGCATTCGTTGACCTGATGGCTCTGATCAAGGAGCGCCTCGCGCAGCACGTGCTGTTCCTGGTCAACGAGTTCGGCAGTGCGGGGCTTGCCGACAGGGTCGAAGAGGTCGCCGTCAGTGACATGATCGAGCGCTACGCCCGCAGCGATGCTTTCTGATCGCGCCGCACGGGGGCGAGCACGTTGCGTGGGTGGTCAATGTATCTCTACCCTCCTGGAGTAGACGCGGTACCTGTACCAGCGCCTGCGGAAATCGTCCTCCAGGTCGTCAATGTCATCCTTCAGGTCGTCCAGGCGTAGCCGGATGAGGTAGTTGCCCCGCTCCAGGGCCTTGAGCCTGTCCTCAAGCTTGCTGATCAGCCTGGTCTGCTTCTCCAGCAGGCCGTAAAGCTGTTGCTGCTCTTTAAGCGTCTGCTCGGCCCTCTCTTTCTCCAGGCGGGCCGTCTCGGCACGGTCCAGGGCCTCCTGGATCTCGTGGCGCTGGAGCACCTCTTCCTGCCATTTCTCCCGCTCCTGTGCCAGGTGCTCGAGCTTCTGCTGGACGGCAGCGGTGGAGGCGATGTTCAGCGATCTCTGGTATGCCTTGCGCGCCCGGACGAAGTCGTTCAGGTCATCCTCGAAGTCCCAGAGCTGCTCGGCGTAGTGATCGCCGAGCCTCTCGTGGTAGACGTGGGCCGGTATGGCAAAGCGCGTGACCTCCTTGACGCTACGCTTGTCGTAGCCGATGATGCTGCCGGCGATGGATTCGATCCTGAGCAGGCGTTCGTCTTCGTGAACGATGCGTCCCTCGATGGTTGTGTGGCTCAGCTTGATCCTCGCCATTGCGACTTCGGCCTCGGAGATGTCCTCGACCTCAGGCTCGTTTTCTGACGCTTCCGCAGACGGCGGCGCGGCCTCCGCGGTCTCTTTCTGAACGTCGCCCTTTTCCTGAGGCGCCCCCCAGGCTACCACGGCGGCAAGTGCCACCACGACAATCAGCCACATGCTGTTGCTTATACGCATTTCCCCAGCCCTCCGTTTATCGCTCAGCCCCGTCTTCAACGGGCCTCCCGCCGGTCGTTCTCCCCATTCCATGGTACGGCTTTTCGCAACGGGTCGCAACACGGATTTTCACTGACGCGTGGTCGGGGCGGGCTGGGGCGGGCACGGCGATGGCCGACTCGTCGCGACCTCCTGACTGCTGAGGGGTTCTGGCGCGGCGGTGAGGACGGCGCAAGCGGGGGCCGGACATACCGCCGGCTGCCGGAGCGGCCGGAGCCCCTTGCTCAGGGCTGAGTTGGCCGCCGCGTGCCCCTGTGCACGGAGGGCGAAAAGCGCCGCACCATTGGCAAGGCGACGGCGAGCACGAGGCAGGCCCAGGCGAACACGTCCCCGTAGCGCGTGTACGGGGTGAGCTGATCGCAGAGCTGGATCGGTGCGCTGAGGGCGCCCTCCACGTTGCGGATGTGTGTGCGGCCCCCCTCCGCCTTCTGTACGAGCGCGTAAACCTCACCCCGAGGGTTGATGAAGCAGGATATGCCGGTGTTGGCGGCACGCACGACCGTGGTGCGGGTCTCCACCGCCCTGAAGACGGCCATCGCAGCGTGCTGCCTGAGCTCACCGGCCGGCCGATACCAGCCCTCGTCAGTCAGGTTGACAAGGAACTGTGCGCCTTTGAGGCGGAAGAGCCGCACCAGCTCGGGCACCACGTCCTCGTAGCAGATCAGGGCGCCGAACCGCACGACTTGCCCCTGCCGCGTCGGCAGCGTGAAGATCACCGCTTCCGTGCCGGGAGTGATGCTCCGCGTCATCGGGGTGAACTTCTGGAGGAAAGGCAGGTACTGGCGCAGCGGCACGTACTCGCCGAACGGCACCAGGTGCATCTTGTCATAGCGGCCGGCGAACTCGCCCTGTGGGGTGAACATCAGCGCGCTGTTGCCGAAGTCCTTCACCGTGGTGCCGTAGCGGACGTGCTCGACGTATCCGGCCGACAGCGCGAACAACGTCGGCGCGCCCACCAGCATGTAACAGTCCATGGACTCTCCGAGCCGGCGCAGCGTGCGGAGCGTGAACTGTTGGACGTCTCGGGAGCGCTCGTCAGGGTTCAGGTTTGGCGCTATGTTGAGGGGCACGCTGACCGTCGTCTCAGGCCAGACCAGCAGCCGGAGTCCCTGGCCCTGAAGCAACTCTGAGAGCCTCGCGGCCTTCTCTATCTCGTCACGGATTCTCCCGTATACTTTTGCATCGTAGGCGTCCAGCTTGCGGTACTCCTCGGTACTCTCCTTCACCATATCGAACATCTGAGGGCCGAGCGCCTCCCTCAGCTCCCTCACCCTTGCACCGGCCTCGATGATGTCCGCAGGCGGCACCAGCTCGCTGACCACCCGGGGGATGTTCTGCTGCACCACGCCCACCACGGGCCCCTGCCTCATGGACACGCGCGCGGCAACCGCCCCGCCGCCAAGCGCGCAGAGCCCGACGGCGGCAATGGCAACAGACGCTGCCAGCAATGCCCACTTCCGCCCGGATGACCTCGAGTCAGGGCGGCCCTTAGATATCTCAAGCACCACGCATGCAAGGGCAGCGTTCAAGAAAACCAGCACGAAGCTCACCCCGTAGACGCCTGTCAGGGCGGCCAGTTGAATCAGCGCGATGAATCTGTGCTGTGTGTAGCCGTAGAGCAGGTACGGGAAGCCGGTCGCAAAGCGCCCTCGAACAAGCTCAAGCCCCACCCAGGCCATCGCAGCAAGGAGCGGCCAGGCCCGCCGGAACCGCCTGTGGAAGAGGCGCACCAGCAGCCCGGCAGAGACAAGGTATGCCGATACGTAAAGCGCCAGGCCGATCCAGCCGCCCACCGTGACGCTGGAGAGCCAGAACAGGCCGGGCAGGTATGCGACAAGGCCGGCCACGGCGCCGCACAGCCGGCGCAAACCGGCGACCCCGGCCACGCCGATCACCCCGAGAATGCAGGTCTGACCCAATGCCAGGAGCGCCCCCGCCTTCCCCGTCTCGGAAACGCCTCTGTAGTTAACGTATACGAAGGCAAGGATAACTGCCACCGCGACAATCTTCTCTGCGACGGCAAGGGGGACGGGCAGCCACCCCAGCAGTCCAAGCTGGTCGAGGAACCCGAGGGTATACACCGAGAATACGAGCGCATATGCGCTGCCGGCCACCGCCGAGGCGAACCACTGTATCCAGCCCCCAAGAAAGCTCGGGCCCCGGCCGAAGGCAATCCGCGCAAAGTTGTAGGCCCCGCCGGCCTTGGGGACTGCTGAACTGAGCTCCGCATACGCCATCGCTGCGATAAGAGCCAGCAGCGTGTTGAGCGTGAACGTCAAGATAAGGCCGCCCGGGCCTGCTATACCGATTGCATTGCCAATCCCGAGAAACACCCCGGCCCCTATCATCATTCCCACGCCCATCATGGTAAGCTGAAAAAGCGTCAGCTCCCGTGACAGTTCAGTGGCTATCTGGGCCTTCGGGGGATTGTTCCCGGCTCTTGCCATCGTCTATCTCCTTGATGATCTCTCGCAGCGAGCCCAGGCGCTTGCGCCAAAGGAGCTTTATGATGCGGCGCGAGCGAAGAACAAGGTACGTGGTGAACGCATACACCGCCACGATCAGTACCACCCCTACCACAGCGTCGAACTCCATAGCTGCACCTACCCCGAGAAAACACTACTACGCGGGCACCATCTTATCATACGGGCACAGCGAGGACAATGTGAGGGGGCCGCCGCCTGGGTTGTAAGCTCCTCCTGAATCCCTGCGGTTGGGCGAGCAGATCAGCGTCCAAAAAAAGAGGGCCCCTTGCGAGGCAGGACTCCAACCGGGCAGTCACCGGAACCTTCAGTCAGGCGCGGAATTCGGCAGGCATGGGACTATTGCGGGCCGGCACCTTCCGCTCGGATTAATCTACGCCTTCCCGGCGCCGGCTTTCCCGCTGTCTTCCGCGGAATAGTAGCGGCTGTAGTAACCGCGGTAGCGATAGCCGTATCCGTAGTAGCCCTGCTTCTTTATGTCCAGATGATTAAGGACAGCACCGCCGATATGTGCGTCCACAGAGAGCAGCTTGTCAACAGAGCCGCGGACAATGTCTCTGGTAACCTCGCCGGAACGAATAACAAGCAGGACCGTTCCGCCTACCGACTTCAAGAACAAAGTCGGATCGGAGAGCGTCAGAGGCGGAGAGTCGACAAGCACGTAGTCGTATTCTTCACCGTGCTCTATCAAGTCCTTTATCTGCTGGGTGGCTCCGCCAATAAGTTCGGCCGGCTTGTCGATCCGTGACCCGCAGGTGATAATGCCGAGGTTCTCCATGTACGATGGTTGCAGGACCTCCTCGAATTGTCTATTGCCGAGCAAAAAGTCGCTTAGACCGGCAGCCTTTTCGAGGCCGAAAAGCCTGTGAATCGAGGGATTGCGCATGTCGCCGTCTATGAGCAGCACCTTCTTGCCAGATTCTGCAAAGAGAACAGCCAGGTTTGCGACGACTGTGGTCTTACCCTCCCGGGCTACAGAACTTGTCACCACCAGGAACCGAACGCCACTGAAGCGGCCGGAGTATAGAACGCTGGCACGAAGGGTTCGCAGATTCTCCGTCAAGGCCGAATCTGGATGGTCTCTGGCCGCCAAATCAGGGAATCCCTTTTCGACCTTCCTGTAATCGGAGCGAATCAGTACGGCCAACTGATCGATGCCAACGCCCCTTGCAACGTCCAGCGGGGTAGCCAGGGAGGTATCCATATAATTCAGAAACAGCGCCAGACCCACTCCCACGACCAACCCGAGAAACACGAACAGCACCAGGGTCCGCACGGCACGGGCAGGCACCCTTTTCACTTCCGGCTCCCGGCTGATAAGGTCTATGTTAACGGACTTGATCTTGGTGGCAAGATCGGCTTGATCGACCTTGGCAGTGAGTGTGTCAAAGAAGCGCCAGTTCGTATCCGCCTTCCGCTTCATGGTGTTGTATTCGATTAATCCCCTC
>SDBU01005253.1_pt1 | contig 15566 bp, 18 predicted proteins | sample 2277071 | NCBI WGS metagenome assembly SDBU01 (sample SAMN10397929, study PRJNA504765) | marine sediment metagenome | isolation source: marine sediment core GS08_GC12, 126 cmbsf | place: Arctic Ocean: Gakkel Ridge, Loki's castle | collected 2008
GACAGCACGCATTTACCTTTCTTCCAAAGCGTCTTGGTCCAGCCTCCCTCTATCTTAGGCCGCCAACTCAATCATTTCTCGTGTTATCACGCGCTCCTGTTGATGCAGTTCGAGAGCCCTTTCTTGGTGGGAGGAACGGCTACCCGGGACGATGTCATATTCGCCGCTTGGGTGTGTGGTACGGATTTCACCGTCGGCCCGGAGGCCTTAACGTCTACGGCGAGCATAGAAGCCGCGGCCGAATGGGGCCGCACGACGCAAGACCTCGACTTTGATGGCGCCATCGCGGAGATGAGCCTCTATCTCGACGTCTACATCCAATTCCCTGAATTCTGGAAGAAGGAAGAAAAGGGGAAGAAAAAGAACCTCTCCGCGGTCCCGTGGCCCTTCAAGGTTGTCGCGACAGTGCTTTCGCACTACACCCAATTCACGGAAGCGGAAGCTTGGAATATGCCCATCCTGAAGGCCACCTGTTACAGGGCTTGCATCCTCGAGGATAACGGCGAGGAGCTGATGACCGGCCGGCAGCGTGAACTCATTGCATTGGCAAAGGCGGGATAATGGCACAGGTCAAACTCAAAGCGGAACTTGACTCCAAGGACGTCAACAAGAATTTGAAAGGAATGACGAAAGGCGTCAAGGGCTTTTCCAAAGAACTCTCGGGCGTCAAGGGTTTGATCGCCGGCGCGTTTTCCATCGGCACCATCACCACGCTGAGCCGTTCAGCTATTCAACTCGGCAGCGACATCTCAGACATGGCGACGCAGTTGAGCATATCGACCGATCAGTTCCAGGCGCTGGAGTTTCGCGCGATCAAAGCGGGGGTTGATGTTAGTAAAATGCGTGCCGTCATCACCAAGCTGGGCGTGACATTGGGACAAGCAAAGGCCGGAATGAGTTCATACGTCAAACTTTTCAATGATATGGGGATTTCCAGCGAGGACTTTATAAAGATGGATGTACCGCAGGCATTGGAGGCTGTGGCGAAAGTTGTTGCAAATTCCGCAGAAGGTTCAGTGGAACTTTCATCGGTATGGCAGGTTCTGGGAACGCGGTCCGGCCCCTTACTTCGGGAAGTTTTACTTGACCTGGCTAAAGAGGGCCTGCCGGGGTTCGAGAAGTCAGCCAGAAGCGCCTTCGGTTTTATCGAGGCGGATGCCATCCAGGCGCTTGACGACATGAATGACCGACTGGACCTGACCTCGCGCGGCATCAAGGGCGAAACCGGGAAATGGACGGTGGCCGTTGTGGGATTTGTTGAAGATTCGGGAAAGGCTCTGGGTATTGCGTCTTTGCGCTTCGAAAGATTTGGCGGCAAGCTCGGCATAAAGGGAATATTTGCCAATCCCTTCAAACAATTGAAGGCTTTATTTAAAGCCGTCGGAAAGGGCTCTGCAGCAGAAATCGGTGACATTCTTATACAGGATGAAATCGATAAGAGCCGGGCCAAAGCAAAAGCGAAAGCAGACGCCGCCGATAGAAAAAGGAAGTCCGCCGAACGACAAAAGCTACGCCTGCAAGAACAAGCCGACGAGAAAGCAAAGAAGGCGCTGGAAAAACTCGCCAAGATCCAGGAGAAAGCCGACAAGAAGAAAGCTGATGCGTTCAGGCAGTCCGTGAAGGAAGCGGATACTTTTTTCAAGAAGGTGGACGCCGGTCAGAAAAAACTTGCAGAAGTTCAGAAGGGCGCCGGCATATCGTTGCCGATCGAGGTGGCCGATCGTATCACGCGCATCGGAGGACAGATCGGCGGCCAGGTAAATGTCGGGGGGCGGCTCGAATCGCGCCGGCTGCAGATCGCCGAAAAGACGCTTGAATTCTTGCGACAGTTACCGCCGGAAATCGCGCAGGAACTGGCGCCTTTGGTAGGAGTCATCATCGAATGAGTGCGACCGTAATAGGACTGAACAGCTTTACCAAGGTCGGGACCCGGAATGGCTGGTCGAAGAATGGCGGACTCACGACCATCTTTGATTATGAGGGCCCCATCGACAAGGTCGATGAGCTCTTCAATAGCCTGATCGATGATGAGGCGATAGACTCGCTCTCGAAGAATAAGCGCGGCGGCAAAGGGATGCTTGCCGTTACCTACGTGGATGATGATGGATCCGGTACCGGCCAGGTCACGGAAGATTTGAATGTGATCTGGGAACTCGTCGGCCAGGATCTCTGGAAGAGCATCAAAAGCTTTGGCGGCCGATCAGAAGACGCGGGCGCAAAGGCTTTCAACCTTGACGCCGATCAAAAGGACCTTGAGGAAGTGCGCCAAGCTGTAGAAACGTCAACCTTCTTTGTGCCGGCATCGGCCACGGCCGTTGTGTATCGCGATCTGCTACTGCGCGGCGCGGATGAATTTGTCCGTTCCAGCGCCATCCTGCGAAAGACCATCAACGTGGGTCCACGATCCACAATTCAAGGTTCATGGAAAGGCAACGACAGAGCCTGGAAGATCGATGGTGAGGCTGGCAGTCCTGATCTCGATACAGCCGGCGACGCGGCCATCTTAGGGGATCTAAGCGACACGGATGATTATGATGAGAGTAAGAGGCAATGGCTCAAAAGGCCGCCCACCACAAGGCAGATCGCGCGCCGCCGATATAGCCTGGTCCAGGAATGGTGGTTTGCCCGGCGGTGGAGTTATACGCTCTATGGCGGCGACAACGAGAACGGCAACCCATGAGAACGGATAAAGACAGAACGCAGCTCAGTCCGCCGGCGGAAGTCCGGGCGGGCCAGAAACTGAAGGAATCGACGATCAACCGGCTGATCGCGATCGCCGGCGCCCAGCAGATCCACATGAATCGATTGCCCTTCAAGGGGGTTGCCGGGGGCCATTTCAATTTCGAGGTCGAAAGAGTATCCGGGACAAGCGTGACCGTCCGGGCCGGCGCGTGGATCCGGAATGCAGCGGGCAATGAGTATGTTATAGCCATGGGGATTGATGGGCCCAGTACAAGCATCGACCTCAAAGATGTGCTGACGATCACAGGTTTTTCAGCGGCCGGCACGACCTATTGGGTTATCCTCACCCTGACAGATGCCACAAGTCCGATCAGCGATCCACTGAATCCGGATACATTGACGGCGAGCAAGACGACTACGGCGCCAGGCAGCCTTAACGACGATGATTTTAATGTCCGATACATTGCCAAGGTCGTGACCGGATCCGGCAGCACGATCAGTACGGTGCAAAATCTCAGGTTCTTCGAGGACTTCTTTTTGCAGCCGGACGGCGTCAGTCTCGAATACAACTCGACCACCAAAAAGCTCCAACAATACGGATGGAATAATCCCACGAGAGACACCCTGTCCACACTGGACTTAATAGAATTTTGGAATCAGTCAGATGGAACTCAACACTATACAGACTCGGCGGGCATCGCAGATTTTCTTGTTGGCGCAGGTCAGACATGGGGTGATGGCAATGCCCCGTGGGAAGATGTAGATGTGTTCGACCACGGGGATCTCGCCGGGCTCGATGACGACGATCACTACGGCCCGAACTATCCGTATTTTATTCTTGGCGATAAGAATGCGGCAGGCAAGGCGGCACAGTACGCGCGGAATACAGAGGGCGCGAACGACAACTTTCTGGGCCGGTCACTATTCCTCCAGACCGATCTGCATGTTGAGGGAACAACGGATATCACGAACGGCAATCCGGCGACCGGCTCGGGTCAATTCCTCGGCGGCGTGAGCATTGCCAAGAAGCTGATCATCGGCAGCGCTACGGCGGCTTCCGGAGATAACACCGGAGCACTGCAAATCTCCGGCGGTTTCTCTGCGCAAGAGAAGAGTACACTTTCCGATGAACTTGAGTTGACTAACACAGATATCGAAGTCCATATCGCGGTGGCCGCCACATCGACAGGGATAGACGTTTTTGGGTCAATCTATGAAGCTTCGATAGTTTCCAACACGTACAACGCAGCAGGTCGGTTTTCGGATGGCACACGAGAGGTAGAGATTGCAGACGGCACAATGGCAATTAACGCTACTGGCGGAATAAATACAAGTGATGCTTTTTATCACGGCCTTAATCAGGGATTATCCAGGGCGTCGAACGTCAATCTTGTAGACGATGACGGCTTGGCTATTCCCGTAATTATTGGAGGGGGGTTAATATTGCCGAGATGAAAAAACTCTTGATACTTTTTCTTTGTCTTTTCGCCTGTGTTGCGCAGGCGGATATCAGATACCTAGTAATAGATACCGCGACAGGTGAGATAGGCACGAATTATCCGAGCGTCATCATCTGGCGAGGAATCGCTTTCACTTCATTGCTGTATGTTGCTTCCGACAAATTCGATGACGGGGGTTCGGGCCGCGTGAACATAGACGACACGCTGTATTCCACGAATGGCAACATTGGCATTGGGGCAAACGCACCACAGCAAAAACTTCATGTGAATGGAAACGTAATATTAACAGGGCAGCAATTCCCTAAAGTAGAAATTATTGGAAGCGTTCAGGGAAGTCTCGTTCTAAAAGATAGTGGCGCCACATTGAATCGAGGAACTGTTCAGTTCGTTTCAATAGCTGATGTAAGTAAATTCAGAGCGTTAACTGATGTTGGGGGAATTGGCATAGACAATATGATGGTGTTTGACCATAGTAATGGCCGAATAGGCATAGCAGAAGCCACACCCTCAACCATCCTTGATGTTGTCGCAGGCTCCGCCACAGATCCCGTCGCCGACTCCTGGGACAATCATCCTTCTGGGAGATTTGAAAAAGATGTGATAGGATCTGCGCCGACAATTACCGTGACGAACATTCCCACGTACCGATGGACATGGAAAGCCAAAGTCTCAACGGAAGAAGCGAGCGAAAGACTCGGAACCAATACGGCATGGACCGCACAACAGATCGAAGACAGGCGTCTTGAAATGCTGGCAGTCAAATCCGCATTGCCAAAATACACAACCGAACGAATCGGCATTATGATTGGCGATCCACAAATCCCGGATGCGATTCTAAATTTCGATGACGCCGGCAAGCGGACCGGCATCAGCGGCATAGGATTTAAGGGGTATATGTTCGCTATTATCCGGCAGCAACAAATTGCCATCGAGGAACTGAAAGAACGGCTCTTGAAACTAGAATAACCTTACGGGGATACATGAAACTAGAACTCAACGGTAACGAAGCATCTTTGATTTCGGCGGCGATCAATCAGACGGCCAACACCCTTCTGGCGAAGCTGCAACAAGCGGCTAATGAAGAAATGGAAGAGAGGATGAAGAAGAATGAGAAAGCACACCCTCAAAAAGCCGGGCCTGAAGAATAGCCTGGTACTTTTTATATTTATCGCGCTGGCCTACGCGGTTGCGCCTCGTCAGGACTTTGTTTCGGATGTCAGCAAAGTGGCGTTAAAACGCGGCCTCCGGATGGTGCAAAATAGTTCGTGGGAAATCGGGTGGCGCTTTACGAATACCTTCAAGAATACGGCCGTCGATCTGACGTCCGTTTCCAACAACGCCAACGGCAGTGTCTTATTCACGTACGTGCCCCCCAATCAATCGTTTTTCAAAACGGTGACGGGGCGCGTAGAGAATGGGGCTGCAGGTCAAGTGGTGATCCCTTTCGCGCCGTCGGATCTGGCAACCAACGGAACCTTCAACTGGCGGCTGGCAGCGTCGGATGGAACAACAGTCCTCGCCTATGCCTACGGCGAATTGCAACTCGTGAAGGATGTCACGAGCGGCGTAACGAATCAATTCAATCCATCCCAGGGCGTCATTCATTGGTCGTTCTACAGCTTCACGAATACGTCCACGCATGGCCCGTACCGTGCCGGCACCAATATCATCTTCTCTTCGAATGCGGACGGATCCGTCGGCGTCAACCTGGTCGACAGCGGACAGATCCAATCGAACGAATTCCTGCAAGCGCAGATCACCACGAACAGGACGGCGATCACCGCGCAGGGAGAGACGAATGACGCACAGTGGCTAGCCATAAGCGGATCAAACGATTTCCTGCGCATTGATGGCGCTAATTCCATGGAGGCAGATTTTCATACGGGCAGCAATGATATCGTAATGGGGAGTGGTACAATCGTCTACTCTGCTGGCGGCAGCGGCATCATGGTGACGAACGCGCGGGGCGACACGGTTATTCAGGGCCGCACATTTATAAATGATCTCTTACTATATCTTCGGCATGTTAATCCGTATTTCTGGATCGATGACATTGATTACGTTGCCACGAAGGGCCATCGCATAAGAGAAATTGATGGTAAAATGATAATTTCCGCGGTGGAAGCAAACGGCACAACCCTTGCGGACCAGGCGATATTTGATTGGGACACTGAAGCGGATGCTCACATACGCCTGGCCGATGTTCATATCCACCACGATCCGGATGCCACTAATTCATTCACAAACGGATACTTCAGTGTGCGGAGTTCATCGTCTGGGCGCTACGGCGACATCTTCATGGTCTGGTCGAATGGGAATGTCGGGATCGGCTTTCCGACGCCGACTAATAAATTGAGTGTTAGGGGGCGCGTTGACGCGCATGATCCGGTCGGGGCGCAGGATCTTGTAACGTTGAGCTATATGCTCGGCTCTAATGTCGTACTGCAACAACAGGTCAGCGCGAACACGGCGTCCAATCTATTGGATCTTGCGCGCCTTGATTTGCTGGAAGCCGGGACAAACGCGAACCGGGGACTGATTGACGCGAATCTTCAGAGCAACCTCAATGACCGGGCATCAATAGACATTATTGAGGGCGGCACAAACGACTATCTCCGCACAGACGGCAACAACAAGATGCTTGCGAATGTGAACGCCGGTGGTTTCCGTGGCACGAATGCGGCTGATCCAGTGTTCGATACGGATTGGGCAACAAAGAAATATGTTGACGACCAGCTTCCTGCTGATTTCGAGTTGTGGCTTGTATCTGATTCGACGCTTACAAATGAGGTGTTGGATCTTGCGTCCACCACAACATCCATTGTCGTCAGTAGCGCAACCAATAATCAGCATGTCTGGTTCTGGGCGGCAACAGGGGTTGTTGATATTATTGAAGCATCAGAGTTTCGCGTTCACCTTCACGCAGAGACTTCAAAAGATTCTGGTGTTGGGCTACAGGTAGAGCTTTACTACACAAACGCCGCTGACGGTCTTGTGGAAATAGCCGAAGGTGACGTGACGCTGTTCACGGACAAGAATATTGAGGAAGTCTTTGACATGCACATTCTGAATGTTGCTGCGACAAATATCACGAGCGACACCATGTTTGGGATTGCCATAATCATTCACGAAGCAGTTTCCCCTAATCCAACCATCACTTTGTTCATGGAGGGGCTTGAGAAATCGAAGGTGGAAATCCCCATCTCAGCGCAAACGGCTATCTGGTTGCCGCGTAATGGGAGCCTGCCGCAGACAGGGGATACTTCGTGGGGGTCTAATGATTTGTCTTACGTGAATATCACAAATGCACTTGCTTTTCATCTTGGCACAGGCGTAATGACGACAAACATCTCCAACAGTTCAACAGTGAGCAACACGGACCTGATGGTATGCTCGGCTATTCAGGATGCGATTGCAGCTGGCGGTGGCGCACGTGCTACGACCTACTCCAACCTTACGGACACGAGTGTTGTAGATCCTCAAATCGGCGACCTGACGCGATGGGATGGAACGAACTGGGTTAATACAAGCGGGTATTGGGATAGAGGTAATCCGTCAGCAGCAGATTATACCAATTTCATAATTGATAATGCTTGGCATACGCTGTCTCTCGCCACGAATAGGTTGGGATCTAACGTTGTGCCAGTTGGCGTTAAATCTGTAATACTCAGACTACAGGTAATTGATGATACTGTTGCGCAGATATTTTCTGTTAAGAAAAATGGACTTAGCAATAATTTTGCTATACAAGGCGTTACTGTTAAGACGGCTTCGATTTTTCATGGGCCGTGTATGGTGGTCGCTGTTGATGCTGATCGCAAAATCGAATATCGCCTTACTACCGGACTTGCAAATGCGACACGTACTTGGCTGATAATAACAGGCGGCTATTATTAGGAGAACTATGAAAAACTCAACAGAAGAAGACAGAATGTTACGTCCGACATTGGCTATTATCTGCACTGTCGGGTGGGTTTTGTTTCACTTGGTTTTGTGGACCTGTTAGGAGAATTATGAAAAACTTCTGCATAGGATTCCTGTTGGCGATGATTTTTGTTCTGTCTGTGGCGGCTACAAAGGAAGGGCTCTATCGGCGATGGGGGCCATTGCTGCTAGACGCAACCGTACAGGTTCTCATGGCGCGTGACGCACAGATCGAAAACAAGATCAATGAGATTATCGTTTTCGCGAACGCCAACGGCGGCAGCATCACTGACCTACCGGAAGTCACCGGAGCACAGGCAGTCAATAGCATTGACGCAAAGCTGAATACGATAACACCGTACCCGTGGATGCTGGCAGATGAATGACATCGAAGAAGTGCAGAGAGGCGAATGAAAATAGTTGAATTCATCGTCATCGTAATTATTGTGGTAGTTTTTTTGCTGGCAGTAATCTATGATTTTTTTGGGTGGTAGAGGGGAATAATGAGCAAAGATGAAACGTTTGAATTGATACACAGCGCCAACGAAAAGGCGATTTCGGATGTAGAGGCCGCGCTGCCGGAAATCAAGGATGGGGACCGATGTTCAAAGCTGCATCACTATCTCGTGAAGCCGCACGTCGGAGTATTCAAACAGATATTCTCTAATCAGGAACTCATACTCAAGCGCGGCACGAACGGGAATACTACAAAAGAATTCAGCGTGCTGCGCGGGTTGTTCCGCGCAAAGGGATATGGAATCATAGACATCTTTCGGCTGGTCGGACTTGTCATGGTGATTGTTATATTTTTCCTGCTTGTCTACGTCATTGCGCTAATGCATGGAGTAAAACTGTGAAACACTTCGATATAAAAAAACTCTTACCCGGAGATATTATCGGCGTTCGTACTCAGACCGGATTCGGTCGGGCGATCCGGTTGGCGCTTGGCTCGTATACGAACCACAACGCCATGATCCTAAAAGGCACGACCGGGTACATCATAGGTGAGGCCGTAGAACCGTACAGCAAGATTACGAGTCTTGACGAGTACGATGGTCTTTTGAACGCAGAGGGTTGCGACGTTCGCGTGTGGCGCGTTCCCGGCTTGTCATACGAGAAAAAGCTCGTGGCAAGCCATTTCTTCGCTGAGCGGCTTCTGGGGCTTCCATATCCCTCAATCAGCATTTTTCGTCTTTGGGTATTCCGCGTGGTGAACAGTTTGCCGTGGAAGATACACGGACAGTGGTGTACTCGGTTGGTTTGGGAAGCCTATGCCAGCATTGATCCGGGGATCTTCGACCGGCCAGACGGCAAGCGCAAGAAAAATCCGACACCCCGGACGCTTGAGAACCGGCTTGTGGCCGGAGTCATCACGGATGTGACCCGCGGAGTCATCACGGAGCCGCACAAAGCCTAAAATCTCGCAGTTGCGCGAAAACCTACCATCTATCCGCAATTCTGAAAAGCTATTTTTCCTAGCAAATTCGCCTCTTTATCATCAGTGCAAACAATTACGCGCAAAACTGCTATAAGCAAAAACCGTGCCAACTTTCGCGCAATCTTTCTTTACGCGCAAAGCCCTAATGTTTACGCGCAAAATAGATTCTGATCAGTTAAGCGCGTAACATTGGCACGGATAGTGCTGTATAGATAAGCATGAGCAACACAAAACAAATCGAATGGAATCGCCGAGGAGCAACGAGAATCGATGGAACGGAAAACCAAAATTCCTACCCCGTAGTTGCGAAAATGATCGAGAAGCATTGCCGGGAAAACGGAATCAGCATCACGACAGATTGGACGGGATGTTACACGCATATCGCGGCCATTCCTGAAAATATATTCGCGGCCATCATTTTCTCCGTACGGGCAATTCTGAAACAGGAACCGGCACGGATAGCATCCGCAACAGTAGCACGGGGAAAAACAATCAAAACGGAAATCGAACAGGCTCGCAGAGATAATGCCTGACAACCAACAGGAGGGTGTAGGATGACAGCACGACAGATCAACGGAGAGATTCGGGCGACACAAGGTGCCGTGTATGCGACTGCAGCCAGCGTCAACATGAACCACAACCCGCGACTAATGCAGGCACGTACAAAGAATGGGCAACTCCAAGGCCTCACGTATGGCGGATGGATGGACCTACCCAATGATCTTCAGTTGATCGACGGCAGAACAGGACGGACAATCCATGCTCGATTATGAAACATATACAGAAATTCTTCTAATCCGGGACATGATAAAACGGATCACAGAGCCACAAATCGAAAAAGCCTATCCTTCGGCAGCACACAGACAACAAACCTGTTCCCCGGAATACAGGCGCTTGACTCTCAAAGACGCAAGAACCATTGCGCATCATGCCACAATCAGGCTCAATATTTTGGCAGAAAAACTTGACAGGATCAGCTAACCGCATAATGAATAATAAAAAAGGAGAAATCAACGTGACCCCAAAAAGATACAGGGAAATTGAGATGGGATGGCAACCGGGTCAGAGACCGACAGAGGCAGAGCTCGACGAATATTTTGCTATGATGCCGCCTGACGAACTGGCAGAGCATATTCGTGAGCAGGCAGAATCTGAACGAGTGAACGCATTCCGGATTAAATTTGCGGCGAGTATGCCTCCACATAGGGCACCGGGAATGAATTCTGGGATAGGCAATTCAAACGGATGGTAAACCGAATCAACGGAGATTGAGCAATGAGCAAAATACAATCAGATCAAAAGCGCGGTGAAAACAATCCACACTCGACGATATCTGACGACGCCGTAAAAGAGATCAAGAAGCACGCCGCGCGAAAAGATCTGAAGCACGGATGGAAGTCCGCGCTTGCCAGGAAATACGGAATCAGCCCGGGGACTGTGGGCGATATCTTGTCGGGACGGCGCCGCTGAAGCACCGTTTTCTTGCCCCTGTAAATACTTGCAAATAGTTCTTGACGTGATTCCGGGTTTCGTGGTATCTTCTCAACATCATGAAAAAGAAGCATCTCAAAGTGTTGAAATCGTTACAAATCGGCGCTGAAGACAAGCGCATCCTGGATGGGTACTGCGAGGCCTCCGGGCGCTCTCGAGGCCACGTCGCCGGCACCGCAATTCGTGAATATTGCGAGACCCACACCGCCGCTGACTTCAGAAAAATAGGAGCCTCATGAGTTATTGTGCGGCGTTTATTATCGGCTGCTTACTGGTCGCCCTCATCTTGTCGATCGCCAAAACACACAAACGAAAAAAAGGAGAGTCCAATGGACCTGATGATCATCTTTGCTGTGCAGGCTGTGGCCCTGTCACTCGTGTTCATTGCCGGCAGGTCAGGAAGCAGAAGCAAAATTAACGTGAGAACCGGGTCCAGGTTCCCTGAGCGGTTCTGGGAGGACCTCGGCGTTCTTTGATTTTCGCTGCTGCCGGCGTGTTTCTTCGCGCGCCGGCGCTTTGTGACATGGGAGGGGCGCGTATTCCCACGATAACGCGCAACTTTAAAAGGAGAGCAATGAAACATTACGTGATTGTCAGGACATATTCGGCTGGGGTTTTTGCTGGATATCTGGAAGCAAGAGACGGAAAAGAAATAACGCTGACAAATTTCCGTGCGAGGTTGACAAGGTGCAACTCACGGAAGCAATCGAAATAATCGACTGCAGTCCCAAGGCGACAGCAAGCATACACTCGGTGCCAATATGGTCAGTCTGAAATCATCTGGCGACTATGGCTCTGGCTATGGCTCTGGCTCTGGCTGAAATAATTAACGCAAATTGAAAGGGAAGCATGGATATTATACACGTAGTTTCTGACAAGCGGATTGTCCTGATCGATGAGGCAGAGGAAACGGTACTCAGAACAATGTCGCCACTCACCGATGTATTGAGGGAGGCACTCAAGCCCATTGGCGCACATGACGTCACGACTCGTGCGGCTGCCCTGGCCATGGAATGCGGACAAGTGACCGAAGCCGACCGAAAGCCGGCTTCCCCTGGCAAGAGCGCCAAAAGGAAGTCCAACAAGAGCAAATACGAGAAAGAAGGCATATTGGGGCCGGGAAACATCGTGCCTGGAGCGACGACACCCAAACCCACTACATCGGCGAGAAAGAAACAACCACGGAAAGCAAAGCGGACTCCCTCGTATCGCAGCAAGCTGAAACCCAGCGAAAAAAGCCTCGTGGAGCATATCGAGGAAGCCTTGACGGCAGCCGGCCGGCCCATGTCGGTCAACGAGGTTGCTGCGATCGTCAGCGGACCGACAGGGCGAAAGACGAACAATATCGGAATAGCGCTTGCGAGCACAAAGAAACGCTTCAAGCGAACCGATAAAGGTGTGTATGCGCTCGTCGGCTGGCAAGCGCCAATACTCACGCAGGAACAAAACGATATTGTGGAAGCGAAGCCGGCCCATCTCGACGCCGCCGCCAAGCAACACCGGCTCGATCTTTTGCGTCGCGTCGGCCGTCGGCTGGCGGATGATTGATCATGGGGCGGAATATGGATGGGTACGAGTAGACAGGAAGTGAATTAGCCTAAAAAAAGGAGATTCGAAATGAAGCCTCAACTCAAAGAACTGCCAATGGACAAGGTCACCCCGACGCTGGACAATCCACGTCGGGCACTCACTCTCAAGGATCCGGCCCTGAAAGAGCTGGCGACCAGCATTAAGAGCATCGGGCTACTTCACCCGGTCGTCGTTCGGCCTGTAATAGGTAGCACAACGGATCTATACGATCTCCGCGCCGGCCGGCGGCGGTACCAGGCACACCAAATCAACAAGGCCACGACGATCATGGCCATCGTCCGCGATATGACGGACGATGAGGCCCGGGAGGCTACCGCCCTCGAGAACCTGCAGCGCGAGGACCTCACACCCCTCGAGGAAGGGCGATCTATAAAAATGTTGCTGGATGGCGGCAAAGATGCGACGGCGATCGCCTCGGACATCGGTAAACACGTCTCCTGGATCCACAGGCGGGCCAAACTTGTAGACCTCACGGAAACATGGGTCCGGGCCTATGAGGATCCGAAACAAGCCTGTTCGAAATGGTCCGCTGCGCACCTGGCGCTTATCGCCCGCTTCGAACCTGATGTCCAGGAGCGGATCTTCAAGGCATTCACGAAGAATTACTGGCACAACGCGGATTCTTTAGAGGATATTCAGGAGTATCTGAATGAATTCTGTATGACGCTGGCCAAGGTGCCATGGGATCTCAAAGACGACGCGCTGGACAAAAAAGCCGGCGGATGCACGGCCTGCCAGAAGCGGGCCCATGCGTGTCCTGAGCTATTCGAAACCGGCGACAAAGTCATCGACAAGACGGACCGCTGTCTCGATCGTAGTTGTTTCAAAAGGAAATCGGCAAAGTGCCTCCAGGCAAAGGAAGCGGAGCTCCGCAAGAAACATCCGAATCTCGTTCTAATCAGCTATCAAGGCGGCGGTTCCAAGAAAAGCATTGCTGCCTGGTCGGCCGCGCCGGCGAAGAAAACGACGAAAGGCGCGCTGCCGGCCATGGCCCTGGGGGGCAAGGATGAGGGCGAGCTCAAATACATCACGACAACGGCCGTGGACCGCAAGACAGGGCTTCCGAAGAAACGGCCCACGACGAGCTACAGCAGCGAGGCCAAAGAATTGACGCTCGTCGAGAAGCGTCAGGAACTTAATCAACGGCGGTGGGCCGCGGTGTCTGCAAATCTGGCCGAACGTCTGACGTTACCATCGGAGAAAGCTTCAGGGCACTCCCTATTCGCCGGTAAGATCGACGCAGCAATGGCTCTGATTCTCACCTTTTGCCAGACCGAAGACTTCGACTACAACAAGGATTCGAAAGAACTTTGGGCGGAACATAAAAAACTGGCCCACAACTCCGCCGCCTTGCTCGCCAAAACGCGCGCGGTTGCGGAGGATTGTCTCAAATCAAGGTTGCTCGAAACGTGGAGAATTTACGACTGGGCGCAAGAGGCAATCTCTGCCGGCGAACTTTTCGATATCGACGTAAAGCCGATCTATGAGGAGATCTGCAAGAAGAAGGAATTCATCGAGCCAGCCGAATGGACAAAGCCGGCCGAGAAACCCGAAAAGAAGTCCAAGAAGAAATCGAACAAACCCAAGAAAGGATGAAGAGCATGTTCAAGATCGAATTGGGAGCGAAAGTCACGGATCACATGACGGGATTTAAAGGCGAGGTCTACGGCCGTGCGGAATATACCACCGGCTGCAAGCAGTATCTGGTCGTACCGATATGCATCAAAAACGATTTCAAGGAACCGCACTGGTTCGACGAGGATCGACTCTTGGCGTCGGTAGCGAAGAAGGCCAAGCGCGGCGGTCCGCTGTCATACGCACCCCCTGTTTCGTAACGCAATTTGTTGCCGATGTTACACGTTTTGTAATCTGAATGATCAAAATCGAGGAATGACGAGATGCCAAAACAATGGATAAAGGCGGGAGCGCCGATACAAACTCGAATCACGGAACTCATCAAAGATCATTACAAAGACCTCCAGGAAGCGAAGATATCCGTGCAGGCGCTCTTCGCGGATGGCGGCGAGGACGAGGCCGGCGGAGCGATCGCGGCGCTCATGCATGAGGGATTGCCGGTTGCCGCACAGATCAAGAAAACAACAGTCATAGAACGCATATGCGGCATGGCGGACGCCGTCATGCAGGTTGACGAGAGAGTCTGGAACGAGCTGGACCAGGCCTCGGAATCCGCGCTATTGGATCACGAATTGAATCACCTTGTTCTGGAGAAAGATAAAGACGGCATATTGAAATGCGATGCCGCCAAGCGCCCTGTGATCACGCTCAGGCATCATGACGTAACCCTGGGAATCTTTCACACGATCGTGAAGCGGTACGGCATGGATTCTATCGATGCCCGGGTTATAGACGACCTGTATAATACCCCATCCGGGCAAATGGTGTTTGATCTGTCGCACGCCGGCAGCAACATTAAGCCGGCCAAGAGCAAAGCCACGAAGAAAGCCGCTGCGTAGCCTGGAGGGGCCCCGTTGAAAGCCATCATGATCAACCCGGGGGAGCGAATTCACGAATCCAATTGCTCTACAGTTTGGGGGACCGCCACCTTGGACAACATGCATCGACTGCCGGGAATCCCTGTCGTCTCCATAACCCGCTCGGACGGAGACCGGTTGCTCAAGACTGTTTCATCCGGAGGGGGTGTTTTTCGGATCCACACACACATGGATGCCGGATGGCGCCAGTGCCCGATGGTTGTCGCCGAAATACCCGGGACCGATGAGCCGGAATCGTTCATACTGGTCCATGGGCACCTTGACAGCTGGTATTACGGGCTGTGCGACAACGCAACCGGAAACGCGGCCCTGCTCGAACTGGCCAGAGTTCTCCATTCGATAAGAGAAGGACTGGGCAGATCGGTTCGCATCGCCTGGTGGCCGGGTCATTCCCATGGCCACGCAGACCCACTCCAAGGCCCCCCGCCAGGCTCTGCGCAACATCGAGCCCTGCTATCTGCCGGACGG